>Ga0075269_10000083_pt1 | contig 15587 bp, 14 predicted proteins | sample SF_Rice_5C_0N_10_FD_69773 | JGI IMG/M metagenome (GOLD analysis project Ga0075269, IMG submission 69773) | Rice paddy soil microbial communities from Twitchell Island, California, USA - SF_Rice_5C_0N_105 | ecosystem: Environmental > Terrestrial > Soil > Paddy field/soil | place: USA: Twitchell... | reverse complement strand
TCCTTCCTCTTTCAAATCTCCAAGCATTTTCTCAGGATTAGGGAATCTGTTTTTGTCCCAGGTAAAGACCCGATATCCGTTCATATAGTCAATATCTAAATAGATTACATCACAAGGAATTTTCTTTTCTCTGAAAGTTTGAGCTATCCTTCTTACGGTAGATTCGGGATAATAGCTCCATTTACTTTGCTGGTAGCCGAGCGACCACATCGGAGGCATCTGCATTCTTCCCGTAAGTGATGTATATGATGAGATCACTTTTTTAATTTCCGGTCCGTATATAAAATAGTAGTTCATCTCTCCGGCATCCGCTCCGAACCAGTAAAACCGATTATTGCTCGCCCCCATATTAAAATAAGATTTATAACTATTGTCAAAAAATATTCCGTAAGCTTTTTTATTCCTCTCCCCAATAAAAAACGGAATTGATACATAAAGAGGATCCCATGTATTATCATAAGCCGGATGGTCCGTATTCCACATAGTATATTGGCTTCCCCTCTTATTTAATCCGCCGGTCTTTTCGCCTAAACCGAAAAATCTTTCATCATCAAACAGTTTTTTATAGCACTTTACGCTTCCGTCCCAAAAACTTACCCCAAAGCTCTTTTCATCTTCATTAATAAGATTCATATCTTTATCGAATATAGAAATACGGCATGGTGATTTTGAGATCTCTACATTTAATTCAGAAGTTGAAAGAAGATAATATTCCCCCTTATCTTCAAAATTAAATTTAGTCCTACTGTTTCCTTCACTTATAACTGAATAAGAAGGGGCAGAAGAAAAGCTGTTCTTTTGAGTATACCGAAAACGGATAATATTATTATCAATTATATAAATATTAAAGAGTGCGCTGTCTAAAACGAACTCTATCCGGTTATCAATCTGTTTATATGATTTAATATTACCGGTAAAATGAATATCTGAATTAGCCATTATCATTGAATACATTGTTATAAAAATAAACAGTAATTTTTTCATATTAAATTCTTTCTTCAATAGCAATTTGTAATTTCACTAATAAAACCTAAATATATATTTTAGACAAAGAAAAATTTTAATTAATCAGTCGTTCTTTTATCACCCTGCAATAATATTCCCGTCGACAACTGGGGTAACACATATCAGAGGGTTCTGCGGAACATTAAAGTTCTCAAAGATCTCTTCAAACAACTGATACTGCATGCCCTGGCTTTCGAGTTTAGAAAATTTAGGATATTTCATAAATTTACCGTGCTTATTTTTAGGCGCATTAAAGCGGTAAGATTTCTGAAAATCCTCAGTCGCTTTGCTTTTTAGAAATTTTATCTTATTATCGTCCCCGCCTTCCATCTCGTATGCTATTGCACGGAACTCGACGACATGTCCATCACTTATGATCAGATAAATATTTAATATAACTTCATCCATTAACAGCACTTTTATTTAATAGAGTAAAATATGCCAGACATACTGCATATACAAATGCAAATTTACACATTACACTTTCAATAATTTTCAGTAACTGATTATTCCCGGCTGCCATGAAAATAAATGCCGCAATTACCGGTAGGGATATAATAATCAATCCAGAAAGTAAAACTTTTAAGAGTCGTTTATGAATAGTATCAGGCTGTTTCTTAATTTCAATTATCAAAAATATAATTACTGCAATAACCGGCAAATAATAAAAGAACCCGTATAATATGCCCATGGGATAATTGTATGCCGCATATAGAACAGTACAGGCAGTTACTTTAAATTTATTTATAACCAAAAAATAATATACTGTAAATAAAATTGAAGGAATAAAAATAAGTTTTAGCAATTTATTTTTATAACCTGCAAATCTAATAATGAAATAAAAGTTAAGGGGCGGAAGGAAAGAGATGTCTACAAATGCAAGATATACCATAAATGAAAATTTCAGGCTCAAAGTGCAAATTAAGAATTCAATTGCCTGATATATCATTAGGATAGCTATTAAAATGAAAGCCATCCAATTTATTTTATTCTTCCTGGAGAAGACTAGCAAATTAATAAGTAATATAAATTCCAGGCACGCAATGAAAAGGGAAACTAATCCGTCCCAGGTAATCAATATTCACCTTTTATTTTTACCGGTTTGATTCCATCACAAAATGGATTAGTAGTAGATTTTTTACAAATACACCAGTATACAATTTTCTCTTCATCAAAGCGAATATTCATCGGCTCTATTCCTGTGCCGTAATGTGAATCGTCGCAAAACGGCTGAGTGTTTGAGAGTCCGCATGCACACCATCTGTATAGCCCGGGCTGCATTAACATTTCAAAGGCTGACTTATTACATGTTTCCTGATCAATCATAACGGCTTAGTGAGATTCCTCTTAAATTATTCCGGAGGAATCTCACATAATTAGATTTATGCTTTTGGTCCAATCATTTTCTCTGGACGAACAATTTCATCAAACATTTCTTCGGTTAAGATTTTCAATTCTACTGCTGATTGTTTTAATGATTTATTTTCTTTATAAGCTTTCTTAGCAATCTTTGCAGCATCATCGTAACCGATATGAGAATTAAGTGCAGTTACAAGCATTAATGAATTCTCAAGATTATTCTTAATATTAACTTTATTTGCTTTAATTCCGGCTACACAATTATCCGCAAAACTTTCGCATGAATCTGCTAAAAGCCTAACTGATTGAAGTACATTGAAAATTATTACCGGCTTAAAAACGTTAAGCTCAAAATTTCCGCTAGCGCCTGCAAAAGTAACGGATGCATCATTGCCAAAAACCTGTACGCAAACCATAGTCATAGCTTCGGATTGTGTTGGATTTACTTTCCCTGGCATGATTGAGCTTCCGGGTTCATTCTCAGGCAAAATTAATTCCCCTATTCCCGAACGCGGGCCTGAACCAAGCCATCGGATATCATTTGCAATCTTCATTAGCGAAGCCGCAAGTGTTTTTAATACACCGCTTATTTCAACAAGTGCGTCATGCGCTGCAAGTGCTTCAAATTTGTTTCTTGCTGTAACAAAGGGTAATCCAGTTAACTCTGCAATCTTCTCTGCTGCTTTAGCGGCAAACTCAGGATGTGTATTAAGGCCTGTACCGACCGCCGTCCCTCCAAGCGCAATTTCATATAAATGCGGTTGGCATATATTAATCCTTTCCAGTCCGTTTGTTAATTGCTGAACATAGCCTGAAAATTCCTGCCCTAAAGTAAGAGGAGTAGCATCCATTAAATGAGTTCTGCCGATTTTAATGATATCTTTGAATTCTTCGGATTTTTTTGCAAGCGTATCGCGGAGTTTAGTTACCATAGGGATTAATCGTCGGTGGATTTCCTCAACTGCCGCTATATGCATTGCCGTTGGAAAAGTATCATTGGATGATTGAGCCTTATTTACGTCGTCATTCGGATGAATGGGTTTTTTACTTCCCATAGTTCCTCCCGCAAGCTCAATGGCACGATTTGAAATTACCTCATTTGCATTCATGTTAGTTTGTGTACCGCTGCCTGTCTGCCAAACAACTAAAGGAAAATGTTCATCAAGTTTTCCATCGATGACTTCATCAGATGCCTTAATTATTAAATCTGCTTTCTCTGAAGATAATATCCCGAGTTCTTTATTAGTTAAAGCCGCAGCTTTTTTTAAGATGCCTAAAGCTCTTATTATTTCTCGCGGAAATCTTTCGCCTCCGATTTTAAAATTCATTAAAGAACGGGCTGTCTGTGCGCCGTAGTATTTATTTCCAGGGACTTTAATTTCTCCCATACTATCGGATTCAATTCTGTATTCCATAAAATTTCACCCTAAAGATTTTATTGATTATAATCGACAACGTTTATAAAATTGTTAATTGCCAATTATCGAAAAATGTTTTTATAAATTTACAAAAATTTTCATGAGAATTTATCAAGGATATTAAATTATTGTGCAATAAATTATTTCAATATTCAGAAATAAATTGTGAACATTCCGATTAACCGGGATCAAAAATAAAATTGCTGGACTCTAATGCCGCCTATCACAGCAGAAGACTTCCAGCTATAATATTTATATGCATGTCTTTTAAAAAGATTTTGATTCTCCTGGTAAGATAAAAATTACTAGGTAAAATTTTTTAAGTTCCTGTGTCAAATTTTGCGGATAAGACTAGAGAACTTCCTAAATATAAAAAATATAGAACGTCAACTTGACGAAAGAAGGATTATATAATGCTTGTAAAAGGCCCATTTGAAAAAGCAAAACTTTATATTGAATCTCACCCAAAACTATCAGAAAAACCTGCTATAAAAAATCAATCAATAAGCATCGGCCCATGTATTACTATTTCACGTGAAGCAGGCGCTCGCGCAGATGTTATAAGCGAAAAACTCGTTGCTTTCTTTCAAAATTACTACAACGAAAGCACTTCCCCATGGGCTGTATTTGATAAAAATTTAATTGAAAAGGTTATTCAAGACCATCATCTCCCTCAAAGCTTAAGCAAGCTTATGGAAGAAGAAAAATATTCCGCTGTAAAATCATTAATGATAGAACTACTCGGCGGACAGCCTCCTATTTTTACATTGGTTCATAAAACAACTGAAACTATACTTCAGCTTGCGCAGTTAGGAAATGTAATAATTCTTGATAGAGCTGCAAATATTATTACATCGAAATTAAATAATACTTTTCATGTAAGATTAACTGCACCTCTAGAACTAAGAATAGAACATGTCCGGGAGCTTTTTAATTATAACAGGCTAGAGGCTATAAATTTCATTAAGCACGAGGATCATGACCGTAAGGATTTTGTTCAGACTTATTTTCATAAGGATATAAGCGACCCTCTTTTATATCACCTTGTAATCAACACTCAATTATTTTCGGATGACGAAGCAGTTGAGATTATAGGTAATTCCGTTATCAAAAAATTTCCTGAGATGTTTGGAATTGGTGATTAAAAACTATTCGAATTTATAATTCTCATCCCCATTTTTAAAGCATTTTTATTCAGAATCCGGCCGTTTTGTTTATCCTTACTCTTTTGTGTTTTTTTTGCTATATTATGGGCGAAGTAATTTAGCTTTCTTCTGCTGCTTTTTATCGATCGATTTTTATGCGGAGGCGATCATTATGATAATAAAAGGAGCTTTTGAAAAAGCAAGGCTGTATATCGAATCTCATTCAAAAGATTCGGACCAACAGCGTGCTGGCAAGAAGCAAGGACCATGCATTACTATTTCAAGAGAAACAGGTGCAGGTGCCGATCTTGTAAGCGAAGAATTAGTAAAATTCTTCGAACCATTCTCGGATGAATATTCTATCCCGTGGACTGTTTTTGACAAGAACCTGATTGAAAAGGTAATTGAGGATCATCATCTACCGCATAAGTTAAATCAGTATTTTGTCGAAGACAAACTTCCAGAATTAAGAGCAACTGTAAATGAATTGCTCGGAATACATCCCCCTGCATGGATTTTAATAAATAAAACAGCTAGTACGATATTTCAACTTGCACAAAAAGGCAATGTTATTATTGTAGGTAGAGCTGCAAATATTATAACTGCAAAACTAAAAAACACATTCCATATAAGATTAATAGCCTCATTCGATACAAGAATAAATCATGTTGAGGAAGTTTATAATTTAAACCGGAAAGAGGCAATTGAATTTACTAAAAAGGAGGATTTGGCAAGGCAGAACTATTTTAAAAAGTATTTTAATAAAGATATCAATGACCCGCTGCTTTATCATATGGTAATGAATACTGATAATATCTCTTATAAGAAGGCAGCCAAAATGATTGGTTTTGCAGTGTTAGAAAAATTCCAGGAATTGTTCATAATAAATGAAGAAAGATTATACAAACCAGTTTAATTATATATATTTTTTATCGTAGTTTTGATGCGTCAAATAATATTAGCTTAACACCCTAAAAAAATGCTATTATATTTTTGAAATACTTTATTATCTAGTAATTTTATCTACCAATAAAATCATATATAATATCATAATTTGTTTTTCTAGAAAATTTAGGAACTAAAGAGTGAACATTTTCGTCAAATATTATAAATAAAGTGGTTATTTTATAAATATTGATTAATTAGTATTACGTCTTTTATAATAAGAAAAATGAGAAAAAATAAATGGAATTAACTTTGCTCGATAGAAGTAATTACTTAAAAGGCCTTTTAATAATAGCTAAAAAGGATAATCAGCTAACCGAACCAGAAAAAGAAATCATTAAGGGGGTAGCAAAAAAATTGGGATTTGCTTCCGATTTCTACGAAGATACTATCAAAAGCCTTCTAGCAAATAAGTATATTTCAGAAAACCCTATAAAGTTTTCCAATCAAAAAATTGCTGAAACTTTCATAACCGACGGATTGAACCTTGCATTCTCCGATGACTTACCAGCAGATAGAGAGATTAACTGGCTGCACACAACTGCTGTAGTAAATGATCTAAGCGATGATTGGTTCAAGTTAAAGATTAAAAACATATCTGACTCACCGAAATCAAGGCAAGGCAATAACTTTGCATTATTGTCAATAATTTAAGAGCCTCTCACCATATTTTACTTTCCTGATATTATGTTGTTGTTTAATAGCCTAATATCTAATTTTGTTGTCACAATGATTAATAATTATAATATATATAATTGGTTTAAGAAAACCATATAAAATTCATCAAGGACAAAACATGAAGAAAATGAAAGCACTAGTAAAGAAGAAAGCGGAACCAGGCTTATGGCTTGAAGAAGTGACGGTACCGGAAGTAGGAATAAATGATGTTCTTATAAAAATTAAAAAAACATCAATTTGCGGAACAGATATTCACATTTATAATTGGGACGATTGGGCAAAAAAAACTATCCCTGTTCCTATGGTAGTCGGCCATGAATATGTAGGGACAGTAGAAGCAATCGGAAGCAACGTACAGGATGTAAAGATCGGAGAGCTAGTCAGCGGCGAAGGACATATAGTCTGCGGTAATTGCCGTAACTGCCGTGCAGGCAGAAGGCATCTATGCCCCAATACAAAGGGTGTAGGGGTAAACCGCCCAGGCTGTTTTGCAGAATATCTAAGCATCCCCGTTTCAAACGTTTGGCATTGTGACCCTTCCATACCGGAGGAGCTTTTTGCAATCTTTGATCCGTTCGGAAATGCTACTCACACTGCGCTTTCATTTGATGTTCTTGGTGAAGATGTATTAATAACTGGCGCCGGGCCGATAGGAATAATGGCAGCAGCAATAGTTAAACATGCAGGTGCTCGATTCGTAGTTATAACCGATATAAATCCTAACAGACTTGAACTTGCAAAAAAAATGGGGGTTACAAGAACCGTAAATGTTGCAAAGGAAAATTTAACGAATGTAATGAATGAATTGGGAATGAAAGAAGGATTTGATGTCGGTCTCGAAATGTCCGGCAGTTCTGAAGCCTTAAAGAGCATGATATCAGTAATGTGCCATGGTGGTAAGCTCGCTTTACTAGGAATACTGCCTAATAGTGCTGCGATAAATTGGGAAACTGTAGTGTTCAACGGCTTAACATTGAAAGGTATCTACGGAAGAGAAATGTTTGAAACTTGGTACAAGATGACTGTGATGATTCAAACAGGGTTGGACATTTCACCAATAATAACTAACCACTTCCCTTTCGAAAAATTCAAAGAAGGATTTGAATTAATGAAATCCGGCAACTCTGGTAAAATTATTCTTAATTGGTCATAAATAATTATCAAGCTTTTATAGTAAAAAACATTTACTTATAAAACGTACTTAACAGAAACACAATTTCTAGGAAAGGAAGCAAATATGGACAAGGCTATTAAAAATTTTTATTTACAACAGCTTCAGCAGATTGAAAATGAAGGATTGTTTAAGCATGAGAGAATTATTACCAGTCCCCAAAAAGCAAGAATTGAAGTTAAAAGCGGAAAACAAGTATTGAATATGTGCGCAAATAATTATTTGGGATTAGCTAACCACCCTGAAATAATTAAGGCTGCTAAAGAAAGTTATGATAAATGGGGGTACGGACTTTCTTCTGTAAGATTTATATGCGGCACTCAAGAAATACACAAAGAACTTGAATTAAAAATATCGGAATTCCTCGAAACCGAAGATACTATTCTTTACACCTCATGCTTCGACGCTAACGGAGGATTGTTTGAAACACTTCTTTCGGAAGAAGATGCAATTATAAGCGATGAATTAAATCACGCCAGTATTATCGACGGGATAAGGCTCTGCAAGGCACAGCGGTTCCGATATAAGAACAGCGATATGAATGATCTTGAAGAGAAATTGAAAGAAGCATCATCTGCAAAAATAAAACTGATTGCAACTGACGGAGTATTTTCAATGGACGGCTTAATAGCTAATCTCAAAGATATTTGCAGTCTTGCTGAAAAATATCATGCTCTTGTAATGGTAGATGATTCACATGCAGTCGGCTTAATGGGAAAACACGGAAAAGGAACTCACGAGTTTAATGAAGTTATTGGAAAAGTTGATATAATAACCGGAACTTTAGGTAAAGCGCTTGGCGGCGCTAGCGGCGGATATACAAGCGGAAGAAAAGAAATTATAGATTTACTAAGACAGCGTTCACGGCCGTATTTATTTTCTAATACGGTTGCACCTAGTATTATTGCGGCTTCACTAAAAGTATTAGAGCTTTTAAAATCATCAACCTATTTAAGAGATACGCTTGAAGAGAATACAAAATATTTTCGTGAATGTATTTCAAAAGCAGGCTTAAATATTAAACTGGGAGTACACCCAATCGTCCCGATTATGATTGGCGATGCTTCGCTTTCACAGAAGATGGCTGCCAGGCTTCTTGATCAGGGCGTTTATGTTATTGGTTTCTTTTTTCCGGTAGTCCCTAAAGGAACTGCAAGAATTAGAGTTCAAATATCCGCAGCGCATTCAAAAGAAGATTTAGACTTTGCAATAAGTAAGTTTACAGATGTCAAGGATGAGTTCGGGATTTAAATATATTCTTATTCATTGAACATCTGTAAATATACTTAGATAGTCAAGTTGACCGCTTGTACAAAATACGTTTACTTTCAAATTTATACAGCGAAAATTGCATCTGCCTACTTTATTTTATTCCCCGGAACCTTTAATAAATGTGGTAATTACTGGGAAACTAAAATATAATATGGTTCTAATACAGTCCAATTACCGACATACATCCGATCATGACGGCTTGATAACCGCTTAAAACATTTATTTAAGCGGCTATCAAGCCGTCATGATCGGAGAAGGATCGGTAGAATAGCTGAATTACCATGTAATCCATTTTACTTGGGTTAGAATCTTAAGATTGTATAAATTTGAAATAACTCAACTTTGTGACGGTCTACTTGAAATTGATCAATAAACTCACCCTGTTGACATATTCCCAACCGAGAGCTTAATTGAGATGGTTATAGTCTAAATTAACCAACTTATTATTTCCATGTTGTACCCGGTATTATTTAATGCGTAGATTATATTTATTAATCTTATTGTATAACGTCACTCTGTCTATTTCCAGAACTTGAGCACTTTTGGATATATTCCATTTATTTTCATTCAATATTTTATATATATGTTTTTTTTCAATTGCAGATAAGCTTTTTTTGCTATCATCAATATCGAAATGAATAGAGGAGATGTAGATTGGTAAATCATCAGGGATAATCTCATTTGATTTGCCTATCACAATGGCACGCTCGATTGCATTCTCCAATTCCCTTACATTTCCCGGCCATTCATAGTTCACAAGGATCTCTGCTGTTTCCGCTGAAATTTCTTTTACCGGTTTATTCAATTGATGGGAATATTTCTTAATCGCTGCTTTAGCAATAAGAAGAATATCTTCCCTCCTATCGCGCAGCGGCGGAATCAAAATCGTAAAGATATTCAGCTTATAATACAGATCCTCTCTGAACTTTCCCTCGGATATTTCATTTTCAAGATTGGAATTTGCAGCTGCAATAAGCCTGAAGTTTGTATTTACAGGTTCGGTCCCGCCGATCCTGACAAACTGATTTGTCTCAAGCGCTTTTAATATTTCCACCTGCATTTTAGGTGATATAGAGTTAACTTCATCAAGATATAATGTACCGCCTTCTGCCAATTCTAGTTTCCCTTTCCTTCTTAATTGAATGCCCCGCAGTGCATTAGGTTCCTCACCGAACAATTCCTGTTCAAACATCGATTCTGTCAATGCGCTGCATTTAACAGAAACGAATGGAAAATATTTCCTGTAGCTTCTTGAGTGAATTACTTTAGCAAGTAATTCTTTGCCGGTACCTCTTTCGCCGATAATTAATGCGGATGCCTCAGAGTTTGAAATAGAAGGAATAAGCTCAAATATATTTTTCATTTGAGAATTCTCTCCGACAGGCAAATCGATATTTGTAATTTTGGCAATGTTCTCTTTTAAGTGCCTATTTTCAATTTGCAGTTTATGCTGAGCAATCGCATTTTCAATAAGATGAGTAAGTTCATCGGGGTCTACCGGTTTAGTTACATAATCATAAGCACCTTCTTTTAATGCCGCAATTGCAGTAGAGACTGACGCAAATGCGGTAATCATAATTACAATCGTATCTTTATCAATTTCTTTTATCTCTTTCAATAATTCAAGCCCGCTCTTCCCCGGCAGTTTTAGATCAACAAGAACCAAGTCGAATTTATTTTTTTGATGCTTTTCCAATCCTGCATCGAAATTTTCAGCAGTATCAACCAGAAAGCCTTCATTCTCAAACCAGTAACATAAAGACTCTCTAATGACTTTCTCGTCATCAACGATTAAAATTTTTTCCTTTTGTTTCATATAGCAATTAAATTTCTTTAATGGATTGAATTAAGTTGTTTTGCATACACATTTGCATTAACCATTTTAGCTCTCCCTTGTATAAAATCATTTGCTTTAATAAGCCCAATCCAATCCTCATGGAAAGGTTCCACAATTTTCCTCCCTTTGATATTTGGATTTATAAACATTAAAACCCCGCTTAAAGGTGATGGAATAATTATGCTTTCAATGCCGCATTTCAATTGAATAATTTCATCATCTGCTTTAATTACTTTCGGAGTGTTTACTATTTCAACTATATATAATTCACCATAATGAATTGTCCAATAATCTGTAATTCCAAATTTAATTAACCCGTATATGTTTTTTTGAACCCAAGTATGCCCCTTCGAAAAGTAAAATTCGGAACGTCTATCGGATATGTTATTAATTGATTTCCCGTACATTATGAACCCCTTTAATTCTCTAATAAATTAACTACCATTTAGGTTACAAACTGCGAGCCAAATTTTTCTACTGAACAGCTTAAATACTATAAAAGATGTAATTTATATAATCGTAAACGTACTATCTAAATAATTGGAATTGTAATTCAGGTTATTGAGCTTATAGAAGTGAGAATTTATTTTATATAATAGACATTGTTTGCGTTTAACAATTATTGTTATCCAATTTACTTTTATATAAAAAATTATCTTTAATATGAGTAAGATATCCGATTATAACAAAGATACACAATTATTTCTCACTAGCAGAAAAATAATTTTACAATGTTTACCAGTAGTGAGAAATAAAAACAATTAATCATAATAATATTTATATCCCTCAATTTTTGAAGAACATTGCCGGCAATACCGGTCACCTTTAATATCAACATCTTCTATACTGGGAGATGAATGCATTACACAGTCCCAATTTAAACAATGATGAAGGCCGAAAGTATGCCCAAGTTCATGAAGTATCTCCTTTAACGATCGTTCAAGAAGCAGTTCTTCGTTCGACTCACCGGTATAAAATTCTTCATGAAGGCGGCATATGGAAACAATTGAATGTTTGCCGTCTAGTTGAGCTTCTCCAAAAATAAAAGTAAGTACTGGGACAAAAATATCTACTTCAGTCAATAAAATAATCTTACCATTAATATCACTGGTATGCTTCATAGCTTCGGCGATTATCTGTGTAGAAAAATATTGACTTCTCTCCTTTGAATAAAATTTTTCAAGTTCCAATTGAAGCGCTAATATCTTAAATGGAGAGATAAACTTTAGGGATAATTTTTTTATAATATTCTGCAGAAGCTGAACGTTGGTAAATTTTACAGGGGCAATGAATATATCCATTAATTATTATTTTTATGAAGATCATATCTACTTATTTTATTATACAAGGTAACTCTGTCAATTTCTAACACCTGGGCACTGCGGGAAATATTCCAATTATTTTCATTTAATATTTTATTTATATACTTCTTTTCCATTGAGGCAAGACTCTTACATTCGTCATTAAAATAATTATTGTTTGAAGATATATGAAAGGGCAAGTCTTCTACCTGAATAGAATTATTTTTACCGACCACCATCGCTCTTTCTATTGCGTTTTCTAATTCTCTAACATTGCCGTGCCAGTCATAGTTAACTAAAAAGTCCATAGCTTCCTTTGACACGCTTTTAATCGGTTTATTCATCATTTGTGAGAATTTGTTTAAAAAGAAATTCACAAGTAGAGGTATGTCTTCTTTTCTCTCTCTTAATGGAGGTATCAAAATAGAGAATACATTTAATCTATAATATAAATCTTCTCTAAACTTTCCTTCTTTTACTAATTCCTCTAATGGCTCATTTGTAGCAATTATAACCCTGAAGTCACTTTTAATTAATTCATTCCCTCCGACACGGTTAAACTGCTTAGCTTCAATTACACGGAGAAGTTCGATCTGCATCTTCATTGAAACTGATCCGATTTCGTCAAGGAATATTGTACCGCCGTCAGCTAATTCAAATTTACCTTTCCTCTTAAATTGTGCTCCGGTAAATGCACCTTTTTCATGGCCGAAGAGCTCGCTCTCTAAAATTGTCTCTGCCAATGCCCCGCAGTTTACTGGAATAATAGGGAAATATTTTCGTTTACTGTTTATATGAATAGCTTTAGCGACTAGTTCCTTGCCTGTACCGCTTTCTCCTCTAATCATAACAGTTGTATCGGTCGGTGCTACAGTCTGAACCAAGTCATAGATCTTTTTCATCTGATAACTTTCGCCGATTAAATTATCAGGCCTTATTATTTCATCTATGCTTTCTTTCAGGTGAATGTTTTCAATTTTTAACGCCCTCTGCTCTAAGGCTTTTTTAACCAGATGCGCAAGTTCATCGGGATCAACAGGTTTTGTAACATAATCATATGCACCGTTTTTAAGGGCCGCTATTGCTGTCGGAACCGATGCAAAGGCAGTGATTAATATTATAACCGGTTCCTTATCAATAACTTTAATCTTATTTAATAATTCTATGCCGCTCATACCGGGCATTTTCATATCTACTAGAAGCAGATCAAACTTGGTTTCCTCGTATTTCTTTAAGGCCTTTTCACCGTCTTCTGCAGTATCTACTTCATAACCTTCCTCTTCAAACCAATGAAATAATGATTCTCTAACAATTTTTTCATCATCGACTATTAATATTTTCTCTTTTTTCTCCATTTGAATCCTTTACTAAATATTTACATTTTGGGGCAAAGTCAATTTAAAGATTGTCCCGCTTAACGAGGTTTTTTCTACCTCGATTGTACCATTGTGGTTTGTAATTATACCATAAGCTACAGCTAATCCAAGCCCTGTTCCTTTCGAGGCTTCTTTAGTCGAATAGAAGGGTTCAAAGATATGCGGTAAATCTTTACCGGATATTCCCGTACCCTCATCAATAATCCTAATAATCGCCTTCTGGTTTTCCCAGTTCAGCTTAACAGCTATCTTGCCTCCCTGAGGCATTGCTTCTATTGCATTTATCAATAACGACATTAAAGCCTGCTGAATTTTTTGCCCGTTGCAGAATATTTCATTTAACCTCGATTGATATTCTTTTTCAATTTTTACATGATAAATTTCAAGATGATGCTGAATTACTGTAATGCTTTTGTCTATTATCCTAGTCAGGTCTTCCTTTGTAAATTCATCTTTCTCCTCGTGAGAGAATAGCAGTAAGTCCTTAACTATTTTTCCGCATCGTGAAGATTCTCCTGAAATCAATTCGAGGAATTCAATCAATTTTGAAAACTCCAAGTCTTTCTGCATTGCCTGTAATTTTCTTGTAATTAATTTACTATAAGTCAATATTCCTTCGAGGGGATTATTAAGCTCATGAGCTACTGTCGCTGATAATTTCCCCAGCGATGCAAGCTTTTCGATTTGATTAACCTGATTATATATATTTTTCAGTTCTTCGGTTTTTTCATTTACTTTGTCATTCAAAGTTTCAGACCAATTCTTTATTTCCTTATATGCCTCATCCAACTTAGTAGACATATCGTTAAACCTATGAGCAAGCTGGCCAAGTTCATTTTTAGTATCAAGATTTATTTTATAATCCAGATTACCTTTACCAATCTCTTCAATTCCTTTAGTGAATTTTTTTATCGGCCTATTAACAAGTACTACTATAAACAAACCGCAAAAGAAAGATATTATTATTGTTATTAATGCGGCATTCAGTATAATTTCCCTCGTATTTTTAGAAATTATTGCGTCTAGCTTATCCAGCCCAACTACAACATCAAGAACGCCCAGGATTTGAACTTTAGATGAATGTGCATGACAGCCTGCATTATAACAGTCCGGTTCATTTTGAATAGGATTAATTAATCCAAGCACCCTTTTATTTTCAACGTTTTTATAAATCCTGATCTTGTTTCGGTTACTTAAGCTTTTTAGGGGAACCGAGCTATTATGGCAGACTATACAAGCTTCCGCTGAAAGGTTAACTTTCCTCATAATCTCAGTTGAATCGGTCGAAAAAATTATTGTCCCCTGCTTATTATATATCCTAATATTATTAACTCCCATTTCTGTACCGAGAGTTTTAATAATTTCATGAACATCTTCTCGCCTATTCAAAAGCATACTATAACGGGTTGATTTCTTAATCAAATCGCTTATATTATATGCACTTTCAAGCCTCGATTCTGTTAAATAAGCATCGAGGTTTCTTACTAAAAAATAGGTATACGCTGCTAGAATACTGAAAAGTATTAAAGAAATGGATATTATAAGTCTAACGCTAAGTTTATTAATCAGTTTCGTTTTCATAAAAACCCTTTGCCCTTAATGTAAAATTAGGAATATCTTTTTCGACTTCCAATTTATTAAGAAGAGAAAATATCCTTAATTTTATATTAACCAACGAATTTAGAGGCTGTGTGAAAAATCAAAAACAATAAATAAATATTCATCTTTTTATTTCTTGATAAGTCTAGTAGTTTATCAATAGCCCAGCCATTTGGCCTTAACTCCGGCTGGCAAGCTATAAATGACTGGGCTATTGAAAATATTAAAATGATTTTATAAAATCTAAATTCAGTATAAATATACATCGCTTAAAGATATTCACACAGACACTTTATCCGTTGGTCTTATGATGATCAGTTAACACACTCCACTATAACAGGATTGCTTTATGCAGGCTTATAGTAGTTCTTTTAAATAATAAATTCTATAAATTAATCCACCTTAAATTACCAATTTTTCTGTACAGGGAATGGGAGGAACCTTATTCTGGTACCATATTGTTTAATGCATAAAATTTAGT
>Ga0075269_10000082_pt1 | contig 15708 bp, 11 predicted proteins | sample SF_Rice_5C_0N_10_FD_69773 | JGI IMG/M metagenome (GOLD analysis project Ga0075269, IMG submission 69773) | Rice paddy soil microbial communities from Twitchell Island, California, USA - SF_Rice_5C_0N_105 | ecosystem: Environmental > Terrestrial > Soil > Paddy field/soil | place: USA: Twitchell... | reverse complement strand
AATGATTTTCGTTCTTACCCTTGCTCATAATTTCAGCTTCCTTCTTTACAAATAAATTGAAGAGTGAAAATTACGAAAAGCCAAAAAGGTAAACAACTAAATAATATTTTATAAATGACGTAATATTCAATAACTTGCATAATGTGAAAGAAATCAAATAAATTTTTACGAATATAATTAGAATTTTTATTGGCATTTAATAATAATAGCCTTGTTATTTCAATTTATTTATTCAAGTTGATCTCCATGTTGCTTATTTATTATCATATTTATGTCATTTGTGCTTTCTTAATATTCTAAACTAGGTATAATGGCTAGCATGCTAATACTGTTATACCACCGACATAATACCGATCATCCACTAATCATGACGGCTTGATAACCGCTTAAAAGTATATATTTAAGCGGTTATCAAGCCGTCATGGTAGGATTTAGGTCGGTAGTTAGCCTGTATTTGAGGTATATTATATTTTAGACTACAAGTAATTACTTCAATTATTAAAGTTTCCGGGCCTAAAATAAAGTTGGCCGCTATAATATTCACTGTATAAATTTGAAAGTAAACGTATCTTATTTAAGCGGTCACCTTGACTTAATTATTTATTTAGCCAGTAAATTTACTTCCATATTTTTAAGTAAAATTTAGGGTTGACATCTCTAAATACTCGCTGGGTAATTGATTTTAATATACAAATTGAGGAAATCAGAAATGAAAATTTGTTGAATTTTAAAATATACTTAAATCAGTGTAACCTAAAATTCAAACCTTAAGAAGGTAATCAATAATCCAATTGGATAAAGGAATACAAAGATTTGCTTACTTCTTACTTAAACTAATTGATTCCTCTCCTAATAATTCATTAACTGAATTGATAAAATCGTTTGTCAATTTAATTCTGAAATCCCTTAGAAAGAATAATCTTGGTTTAGAGCCGTTTGATGCAAGATGAAGGTAAAGGGGTGTGGTGCCTTTATTCTTTTCCAATATTTTTTTTAATGAGGAAATTTTTTCAACATTATTATTCTTTTTATCATAGATAATTTTGACGCTTTGAAGAAATCTATCCCTTGCATCTTCCAGGGGGAAAGCATCATCAATGTGTAATTTAATCGCATCGCCGCTGCTTTCAGTTCTGCCGGTAATGAAGATACATTTCTCTTCCTCTAGAAATGAGCCGCATTTTTCATAAACTTTCGAGAACATTAAAGCTTCGCATGAGCCCGAGAAGTCATCAAGAGTAAAGAATGCCATCGTTCCGCCGGCTTTGTCTATCTTTGTTTTCAAAGCAGTAATTACGCCGCATGCTTTCACAACATCAGAGTCTTTAATTTCTTCCATCAACTCTTCGGTTTCGCCAAGATGAATTGTTGCAAAAGTTTTATAATCAAATTCAAATTTGCTAAGCGGATGACCCGTTACATAAAACCCGATTACTTCCCTCTCCTTTGCAAGCTTATACTCCGGCACCCAATCTTCAACTTTCGGAAGATTCGGTTCCGAAAATTTTACTTCTTCTTCAGCTTCACCGAACAGACTGTTTGCTGATGTCAATTTGGAGTTGCGCGATTTATGCCCCCACTCAAGAGCATTCTCTACAGCCAAAAATAATTTGGCTCTATTGCTGTCAATCGTATCGAACGCACCTGCTAATACCAATCCTTCTAGCGTTCGCTTGTTGACTATTCTTGTATCAACATTCAAACAAAAATCAAAAATGCTTGTGAAGTTCCGGCCTATTGAATTTCTAGCCCGGATAATTTCTTCAACCGCTGATTTGCCGACATTTTTTATAGCTGACATTCCAAAACGGATTTTACCTTTCTCAACATTGAATGAAACGGTCGGGTTATTTATATCAGGCGGCAGTACTTCAATTTTCTGCTTGCGGCATTCTTCCAGGAAGTTCGTTACTTTGTTAGCATTGCCGAATTCGTTTGTTAAGTTAGCTGCTAAGAACTCCGGTGTGTAATGAGCCTTCAGATAAGCAGTCTGGTAAGCGACAAAGCTGTATGCAACCGAATGACTTTTGTTGAACCCGTAATTTGCAAACTTATCTATCGCATCAAAAATTTCTATGGCTGTTTTTTTTGCTATCCCGTTTTTTATCGCACCTTCGATAAACTTTTCTTTCTGTCCAGCCATGGCTTTTAAATCTTTTTTCCCCATGGCTTTTCTCAAAATGTCGGCTTCAGCTAAACTCATTCCTCCCACTTTATTTGCAATCTGAATTACCTGTTCTTGATAAACAATAACTCCATAAGTTTCTTTTAAGATTGATTCAAGAACGGGATGCAAATATTCAACAGTTTTTACTCCGAATTTTCCATCGATAAAATCATCTATAAATTCCATCGGCCCGGGGCGGTAGAGCGCATTCATTGCAGAAAGGTCATTCAAACTCGTCGGCTTCAACTTTTTTAAATACTCTCTCATCGGTCCGGATTCAAACTGAAAGACGCCTGTAGTTTGCCCTTTAGAAAAAATCTGGAAAGTTTTTTCATCCTCAAGCGGAACGTTGTCTATATCAATATCAACATCATAATTTTTTTTGATGAGAACCAAAGTATCACGAATGATTGTCAAAGTCCGTAAGCCAAGGAAATCCATTTTAAGCAAGCCCGCGCCTTCAATCTCCTTCATATTAAACTGAGTTACAACTTCATCCTGTGATACTGCATTTGCAAGCGGAACATAGTTGCTTACATCTTCTGGAGTGATAACGACTCCCGCTGCATGCTTGGATGCATTTCGGTTCATTCCTTCCAAAACTTTGGCGTACTTGATTAAGTTTTGAATATCCTGCTCTTTGGAATCTTTCACCCACTTAAGCTCGGCAACTTCATTAAGCGCCTGATCAATCGTAAAGACTTTACCAAACTTGGATGGAATGTATTTCGTAATTTTGTTTACTGTTGGTATCGGTATCTGAAGAACGCGTGCGACATCTCTGATTACTGCTTTTGAAGAAAGTCTGTTAAAAGTGATAATCTGGCTTACGCAGTTTGTGCCGTACTTTTGCCGGACGTAATCAATAACCTCTCCGCGCTTATCGTCGGCAAAGTCAACATCAATATCTGGCATCGACTTTCTTGACGGATTTAAAAATCGCTCGAACAGTAAATTGTATTTCAACGGATCGATGTTTGTAATTCCAAGTGCGTAAGCAACAAGACTACCGGCAGCGCTTCCCCTGCCGGGCCCAACTGGTATGTTCATTCGCTTTGATGAATTAATAAAATCCTGAACAATGAGAAAGTAGCCGGCAAAGCCCATCTGCTTAATGGTTTCAAGTTCAAAGTTGAATCGCTCTACAACTTCGGGTGTTATATCTTTAACTTTCTTTTGAAGTCCTTCCTTAGCAAGAAGCTCAAGATATTCTTCCAGAGTTTTTGCCTGAGAATCTTTTGGAATCGGGAATACTGGGAAAAAATATCCGCTGCTATCGAGGTTTACATCTATCTTCTCTTCGATTTCAAGCGAATGCTCAATAGCTCCTTCATAATTCTTGAAGAGCTTTTTCATTTCTTCTGAAGATTTAAAATAAACCTGGTCGGTTCCGTAACGAAGCTGCCGGTAGTCGCTTCCGTTCTTATCTGAAAGTAGTAGAAGAATGTTATGAGCAATCGCATGGTCGGGCTCAATATAATGACAGTCATTAGTCGCCAAAAGTTTTAAACCGAGCTCTTTAGCAAGCTTAGGCATTCCTTCAAGAACAGGCTTCTCAACTTCCATGTTATGGTCTTGAATTTCGAGATAAAAATCCTCCTCGAAAATATCTTTATAAGTTTTAGCTGTTTCACGAGCTTTATCATAATTGTTGTTTACTAGATGAGCTGCGACTACTCCGCCCGCGCATGCAGAACTGCAAATCAAACCATCACGATATTTCCTAAGAAGCTCAAGATCAATTCTTGGTTTATAATAAAATCCTTCTGTATGCCCTAGAGTTGAAAGTTTAGAAAGATTTTTATAACCTTCATTATTCTTTGCGAGTAAAATTAAATGATGATAATGTTTTGTCCTCTTTTTTCCGTTAGAACCATTTTTTCCACTGCCGGCATCCTCACTTTTTCCTCTATCAAACCTGCTTCCTTCGCTCACTACATAAGCTTCCATACCTATAATCGGCTTAATCCCTTCCTTTTTTGCCTTCTTGTAGAATTCCGCTATTCCGTACATTACCCCATGGTCTGTCAATGCAACAGCGTGCATGTTATTTTTCTTTGCAGCTTGGATCAAACTGTCGACAGTGCATGCACCGTCCTGTAAGCTGTAATGAGTATGATTATGTAAGTGAATGAATTCTGACATACTTGTAAGCCTATGGCTTATTTTTTTACGAAAAGTAAAACACGGTTAGTATTTCTCTTTTGAATATTAAGCAATATTTAAAAGAAAAAAAAGGTTGACATTTAAGAAAGTTATTTAATTGTGAATATCGATTTTGCTTTTTAATGAAATTTATAAATTTATAAGATTAACTCTTAACTCTGGGCGTTTATCCGGATATTCAGTATCTATATTTGAATTTAAATTGTCGAAATAGAAGGAAACAAATCCTTTAAAATTTAAATATTTTATGCCTCAGCTTTTACCTGTATGTCCAAATCCGCCTTCGCCGCGTCTGCTGGAGTTTAAATTATCATTCACTTCCAAAACTGCATGAAACACTTTTGAAACAACAAGCTGTGCAATTCTATCGCCCCTTGAAATCTTAAAATCTTCTTTTCCAAAATTCATCATTATAATTTTTATTTCACCACGATAATCTGAATCAATAGTCCCGGGCGAATTCATAATTCCTATTCCATGTTTTATTGCTAATCCGCTCCTCGGCCTAACCTGGATTTCAAATCCTTCTTGTATTTCAACTGACAGGTTTGTCGGCACAAGTACAATTTCAGTTGGATGTACGATCATCTCGTTTTCCACAGCAGCTCTAATATCCATACCTGCACTACCCTCTGTTGAATATGAAGGAAGCTCAACATCTTCAAAACTCTGATTTATTCTTTTAACTTTAATAAGAATCTTTTCTACCATTAATCCAAAAAGATATAAATATTAATAAATTATTTTTTTTCGAAATACTAGAAGCTTTTCCTTTTTAACAATATAACTATTTTGCAATTAAAAAATTATGTCTTCAATTTCTGAGCTGAAACCTATTCTTCAAAAAGATAAACTCTTCCTTACCTATATTGAAAATTAAAAGCATTATAATAAACAAAACAAGAATTAAAAATTTATTTAGTAAGGTTAAAAGCCCACCTGCGTATTGAGCGTAATATATGCATGCGCAAACTGCAAGTGAAATAAAGATTTTCCCAATTTTACCATATTCATAATTTATCTTATAGAAACTTTGTGTTACGAAGAAATATATTACTGCCATTACAAAGTAGGCTGCTAAAGTAGCTAAAGCTGCTCCCATAATGCCCATAATCGGTATTAACCAAAAGTTTACTCCTATATTAACAGCCGCACCAACAACTGTAATAAATGGGACATAAATACTTTTTTCCTCAATAAAAATGCCGACTGTGAATACAGTATAAATTCCGAGGAACATATATCCTAATAGAACCACAGGCACAATAACTAATCCGCTTAAATAAGATAAACCGATTATTGTATGGTGATAAATGCTGATCTTCGCTAAATCTGAAATGAACAAAGAAATTACAATAAGTACCAAAGATGCAGCAAGCGTAAAATAGGTTAAAACTTTTGCAAATATATCTTTTGCATTTTTCTCCTTTGCATTTTGCAGAAAGAAAGGCTGCCATGCATATTGGAACATATTTACGAAAAGCATCATAAAAATTCCAAGCTTGTAATTAGCGCTGTACAAACCGCTGGTACTTAAATCAGTTAAATGAGAGAGAATCGGCCTATCAATACTTTGAATCATCATTGCCGCTAATCCGGCAGGCAAATAAGGCAAACCAAACTTTAACAGCCTTTTTAAAAGAGTAAAATTTATCTTAAACTTTATATTCGCTTTTACAGTTGGTATTAGCATAATGAATGAAGCGGCTGTAGCAGCTAGATTACTGAGGAATACTGCTTCAATGCCCATTTTCAATTTTAATATTAAAAAGAAATTTAGCAGTACATTTACTGTTATGTTTATCAATTTAAAAGCGGAAAACTTTTTAGCCTTGCTCTCTAAACGAAGAGTAAGGTAAGGAACAACATTTAAGGTATCTATAAACAATATACCAAGAACGTAATACATCAGATAAGAATCGCCCGATGGAATATCCAGTACAGAATAGATTGGCTTACTTAGTAAATAAATTGCTACGCTGATTATAAGCCCAACCATAAAGACAAAAAGATAAGGAGTAGAAAATTTATCCTTTCTTTCTCCTATTTCAAGATTTGAAGCAAACTTTAGATAAGCAGCATCCATCCCGTATATATAAATAACATTAAATATCCCGATAAATACGTATAGATTGGTGAACACTCCAAAATCATGGGTGCTGAAGACATTCGTATAAAATGGGGTAAGTAGAAAAGTTAGAAACCTTCCGACAATTGTACTGATGCCGTATATCCCAGTTTCCTTAGTTAGCTGCTTTAATTTTTCAAACATCATATAGTATGTTGTGAGTAAATTGTGTTGACCGGGAAGCTGAGTCAATATTTTCCAAGTTTTTCATGTTCATCTAACTCCTTATTTCCAATGATATATCAAGTGCTTTGACACTATGTGTCAGAGCCCCAACAGATATAAAGTCCACGCCCGTTTCCGCTATTTCTTTAATTGTATTTAAATCAATTCCGCCCGAAGCTTCGATTAAACATTTACCGAATATTAATTCGACAGCTTTTTCCATTTCCTTAAGATTAAAGTTATCCAGCATAATAAAATCAACTCTGCAAGTTAATGCTTCCTTAACTTGCTCAATATTTTCTGTTTCTACCTCAATTTTGAAATTGGACTTATTTTCCTTTTGAAATCTCTTACATAAGTCAATTGCTTTAGTAACTGAGCCGGAAGCAGCAATATGATTATCTTTTATAAGAAACATATCATACAAGCCGATACGATGATTAGTACCGCCGCCAATCTTGACAGCAAGCTTATCGAGTTCACGTAACCCCGGAACTGTCTTTCTTGTATCTAATATTTTTGCTTTGGTATGCTTAATTTTTTCGATATAACTATTTGTCATAGTCGCTATGCCGCTCATCCTTTGAAGAAAATTAAGCGCTGTCCGTTCTGCTGTTAACATAGAAGAGATTTTACCTTTAACAATGGCAATTATATAGCCAGTATTAACTTTTTCTCCGTCATATATTTTCTTTTCAATTGCAAGTTCCGAATCAACAATTCCAAGCAGTATTTCAATTATGTCTAAACCTGCAATTATTCCGTCATGTTTAACAATAAATTCTCCGATCCCTGCTAAATTATCAGGCACAATTGCATGAGTCGTAATGTCTCCGTTTCCTATATCCTCTGCTAAAGAATTCCTAATTATATTTTCTATATTATTCCTATTCATTTTTAATTTAGAATATTTAATTGTTAAAGAACGGCTTCATTGCCAGCACAAAGAAATCCGGAGGCCTCAAAGGCTTCATTGTTTCCTCTTTAATAAAAACATGTTCTGTAAATCCTTCAACAAGCAGTTCATTTGTTGCTTTTCTAATAATATTATAATCTATATGAATCCTGAATGCCGGATAATCTTTTACCCTCGTTTCTATCATTAAAAAATCATCATATTTCGCCGGCATTATAAATTTTGCATATGTTTCAAGAACCGGAAGCAGAAATCCGTTGTTTTCAATTATATGGTAAGGCAGCCCGTTGTCACGGAGCATTTCTGTTCGTCCTACTTCGAAATACTCAAAATATTTCCCATTATAAACAAATTTCATCTGGTCGGTATCTGCATATCTGACCCGTATTTCAGTTTTATGAATTAACATTATGTTTCAATAAAAAAAAACATTTATTCTAATTTATTAAAAAGGCGGGATAAGCAGAAAACAATTTTCACCTGTTATTAAAACTTTCGCACATCTATATGTTTTTTAATTGATAATCTTGTATTATTTGAATATTCATCGATATCTTCAAAACACAAACTTTTTAATTTTAATAGGAATGGTTATTATATTTTTTTTCTTAAGAATTTTATAATTTAGATTCTAGATTAAAAAGAAGAAAAAATTAATATTTATTCATCTCCTTAAAATTTCTTTCGGTATTATACCCTAATTCCATTTTATCATTTTCATACTTACTCTGTATAGGATCCCATCTTTCCAAATTTCTCTAGCCGCGATTCTATCAATTTCTCAGGTTTTACTTTTTCTAATAGTTGAAGTTCCTCCTTCAAAACTGACTTCAAAATCTTTGCGGCTTCCTGATGGTCTTTATGTGCCCCGCCAAGAGGCTCGGGAATTATTCTATCGATGATCTTTTGTTCAAGAAGATCAGGTGCAGTAAGTTTAAGCGATTCAGCTGCTTGCTCTTTATAATCCCAGCTCCGCCATAAAATACTAGAGCATGATTCCGGGCTTATTACCGAATACCAGCAATTCTCTAACATCAATATTCTGTCTCCAACGCCAATTCCCAATGCACCGCCGCTTGCGCCTTCACCGATTATTGTAATAATAATCGGGACTTTCAGACGACTCATTTCAAAAAGATTTCTTGCAATTGCTTCAGCTTGGCCGCGCTCCTCAGCTTCCAGTCCCGGATAAGCACCGGGAGTATCAATCATTGTAATAACCGGTTTATTAAATTTTTCTGCGAGCTTCATTAATCGAAGAGCTTTTCTATATCCCTCAGGGTTAGGCATACCAAAATTACGATATACATTTGTTTTAGTATCTCTACCTTTTTGATGCCCTATAATCATTACTTTGTATTCATCAAGCTGTGCAAACCCGCCGACAATAGCTTTATCATCCTTATAGCCTCTATCGCCATGAAGTTCAATAAAATTATTCGTCATTAAATAGATATAATCAAGGGTATATGGCCTGTCAGGGTGTCGTGCTAACTGAACCCTCTGCCATCTTGTAAGGTCTTTGTATATTCCTTCTTTTAATTCTCTGACCTTCTCTTCGATCTTGATTATTTCACCTTCAATATTCATTTTATCAGAAAGCCTTTTCATTTCTTCGAGCTTCGCTTCAAGCTCAACTATTGGCTTCTCAAAATCTAAAACTGCTTTTGCCATATAATGATTACTTTACCCACATCTTAATTAATGTTTTCCCGAGTATTTCTAAATCAAGCCAAATGCTCTGATTTTTTGCATAAAAAATATCAAGCTTATCATAGTTTGTCCCTTCCCTGCTTTCAATATACCATAAACCGGTAAGTCCCTTTTTCCCTAAGTATAAATGATATTGATCTGAAATGGCTTGCGGACCAACGAAACTAGCTTTGCCAGATAAGATTTCCGGGATTTCTAATATAAAATTTCTGAAGTCATTTTGTTTTTTGCTTAGCTTTACGATCAAATATATGAAAGGATAAATAAAAAACAAAGTGAAACATGAAAGAATATAATCAAATACAGCTTTAAAAAATCGATGCTGCGGGTTTGATATATTATAATTTATTTCAATTAATGGAATATCTTCCAAAATTGATACCGAAGTCTTTCCGACAACAAAATCAAGATTGTTTCCTGCCAGCTTAAATTCAACATTTTCCTGCTGACATGAAGCTACTACCGACATCATTTGATAGTACGAAAGATCCTCTGATGAGAAAATTACTTCCTTTATGTTTCTTTCTTTTATGACTTTCTTAATGTTGTCAATAGTACCAATTACCTCGAATTCGTTTATATTTCTTCCGATATCTTTATTAGATAATCCGATAAAGCCCTCGATAAAATGAAGTTCTGTCTGCTTTGACTTTAATTTCTCAGCAAGTAAGGTTGAATGAGAATTCATTCCGACAATTATAGTCCGCTTGCTTGAAAATTCATCCTCATTAATTCCAATCTTAAAAATTATTTTAAGTAATACCCTCCACAATATCAAAATAAAAAACAGGAGGAAATAGGTAATTAATACTGCTGCTCTGCTGTATGCATATTGTTTAAAGAAGAATGTAGACGCAGAAAGTAATATAAAACTTATTATAAAAGCAGGAAAATTCTTTAATATAGGTAAAGCATCCTTTTTATAAACTCCTGTTGAATAGGCGACTAGAATATGAAGTATAGCAGGTATAGTAAAAATTACAGAGTAGCTGAATATCGGAAAACCTTGCCAATGACCTAATCTTGCATAAACTTTATTAGAAATTATAAGTGAAAGATCAAAAGAGACGAAATCCAGCAATATAGAAAGTAAAATAAGCCTTCGCCTTCCAAGAAATGCAAATGATTTTCTGAAAGTAATTGCTAAGCGAAGAATTATTTCAACAAGGAAAGAACTGGACAGATGCTTCTTTACAAAAAGATTCATAGCATCGTAAAATATCTTTGTTTCATCAAAGCTGCTTCGCTTTGTGCTTTCGCCTTTATAATGAATTATCTGTGTATTGTGGACATAATAAACTTTGTAGCCTACTTTTTGAATACGATAGCATAAATCCAGATCCTCACCGTACATAAAAAATTGTTCATCAAGCCCTCCAACCTTTTCGTAGACTTCTTTTCTCAGCATCATAAATGAGCCGGATATTGCGTCTACTTCGTAAGTCTGATTTTCATCGAGATAAGTAAGATTGTATCGGGCAAATATCTTACTTTTAGGAAAGATTGAGCTTAACCCAGTAACCTTACAGAACGAAGTCCACGGCCCCGGGAAACTTCTTCTGCATGCTAATTGTAGTGTGCCGTCGGGATTAAGAATTTTGCATCCTGCCATTCCAGCATCGGCTTTAGACTCAAAAAATTCTATCATCTTCTGCAGAGTATCTTCTCTCAGTAGGGTATCAGGATTTAATAATAAAAAATATTTCCCATGTGCCAGAGTCAGCCCTTGATTATTTGCTTTGCTGAAACCGAGATTTTTTTTATTAGAAATGAGTTTGACATCTGCAAATTTTTCTTTCAGTAATTCAACACTTCCGTCGTCCGATGCATTATCCACAACAATAACTTCATAGCTTAAACCTTCAGAAGCTTTAGATATTGAATGAAGTAAATTCTGAAGGAATTCCTTCACATTGTAATTAACTATTATTATAGATAAATCCAAATTACGCACCTGAAAAATGTTTTTATTGAAGCCCGATCATGCTCCTTAGTCTCAGCTTCCATACCATTATTACTGCTTCACGTACTATCTTCTTCGACATCTTCGATTGTCCTATCGATCGATCAATAAATATGATAGGTATTTCGCCAATCCTAAAACCTTGTTTCCAAGTTTTGTATGTCATTTCAATTTGGAATGCATAACCGTTAGACTTAACTTTATCAAAGTTTATCGATTCAAGTACCACTCTTCTGAAACATTTAAATCCTCCGGTAGCATCTTTTATCGGCATTCCAGTTACCCATCTGGTATAAATATTAGCGAAATAACTTAACAGCAGTCTCCTTATAGGCCAGTTCACAACATTCACTCCTTTTACATAACGGCTTCCGAGTACAAGATCATAATTTTTAATTGCTCTTAAAAAATTTTTTATCTCTTTTGGATCATGTGAATAATCTGCATCCATTTCAAAAACAAAATCATAATTGTTCAGTAATGCAAATTTGAAACCTGCAACATAAGCGGTTCCCAGGCCCATTTTTTTCCCTCTTTTGATCAGTTTCACCCTTTCATTTGTTTTGCTAAGATCATCAACAAATTTACCGGTACCATCAGGTGAATTATCATCTACAATTAATATATCAAGATTATTCTTATATTTCCCTAAAAGGTCAGGAATAATTAATTGGATGTTCTCCATTTCATTATAAGTCGGGATGATCACTAGAGATTTTTCAGGCATTCGATTCCTGTTTTTTTTGTGCATAGCATAAAGAGCATATAGCATAGACTATCCGCCCTGTACATAGCATTAATGGATAAAGTTGTTTCATAAAGATTTTTTAATATTATTTAGTTCCTTTTCAGAAATATAGAGCATTTAGTTCCAGCACCTTCTCTTTCGATATTTTACATTATGTTCTAGGTATTTTGCTCTTTACCTATGCTCAATCATAGTGTCCTTTGCCTAATAGGACTATAAACACCGTCCTGAACAAAATCTTAAAATCCATTCTCAATGACATATTTTCAATATAAAATAGATCATACCGCAGCTTCACCTTTACATCTTCAATCGATTCATCATACTTATGCTTAACCTGCGCCCATCCCGTAATACCAGGGCGAACTTTCAGTCTCCTTTTATAATAAGGAATTTCTGTTGAGAGCATTTCTACAAAGTATGGTCTTTCAGGTCTTGGGCCTACTATGCTCATTTCACCCTTCAATACATTTATCATTTGGGGAATCTCGTCAATTCTTACTTTACGAATAATTTTCCCTACTCTGGTAATTCGAGGGTCATCTTTTTGAGACCATACAGGACCTGTTAATTTTTCAGCATCCTTCCTCATCGAACGAAACTTAAAAATCTTAAAAACCTTACCGTCAATACCGCACCTCTCTTGAAGGAAAAATACAGGCCCCGCACTATCAAATTTTATAGAAATAGCAGTAATTAAAGTAAAAGGAAAAGTAATAGCTAAAATAATAAATGAAACGATAACATCTATCAAACGCTTTAATCTTTTTTCCCATTCCGGCATTAGCTGAGGCATAATATCAATTAAAGGGATTCCGTATATTTGGGAAGATTTAGCTTGACCGCTTAATATTTCATAGAGATCAGGTACAATTTTTAATCCCACATTTTTAGACTCACATCTTGCAATAATCTCGACCAAGAAATCTCGCTCATCCTTTTCCAAAGCAATTACCACTTCTTTTGCATTAAATTTATCTATAATATTTGAAAGATTATTAATCGAATCGATTATTTTAACACCTTCAAAATCATTAGAAAGATTATTTTTGTTCACCGGAATAAATGCAGCTACATCCAATCCCAAAGCAGGGTGCTGTTTTATCTGATTCATTACCTCTTTAGCGCTTGAGTTGAATCCCACAATTACAGCATTTTTTCTGCCTATGCCCCTAATTAAAAGCTTACGTTGGAAACTTCTGACGAACAGCCTGCCTGCTCCAACGAGAATCAAAAACAATCCCCAATAAATAAAAAGCAATATTCTCGTAGCAGAACCGACGCCATTAATATAATCGTCAATAAAAATTAAGAAGAATAAAATAAAAATCCCGACGAAAGAAGCCTTAAATAGTGTAGATATCTCATCAAGCCGTGAAGCTGCAAACCATGTTCTGTACATTCCGACAAAAGTAAAAATTATTAGCCAGTAAAAATACATTACAAACATAGGCAGGTAGAATTCCGGCTTGCCCAATATGCCAAACCACCCCGAATTTACCCGCAATTGATAATAAATCATCCAGGATAAATTGATAGTGATGAAGTCAATAAATAATATTAATATTTTTTCAAATTTCTTATTCACTACTAATCAAAAAGTAATTATAAATAATTTCGCTTGATATAAAATAAAAAATTCTGTACTCTTTTTTTAATAAATAAAGGTAATAATGCAAACATATATTGCAAAAAGTTTATTATAAAAGCTTTTTCATAATTGGGATATTTATTACGATAAGAATTAATTAGCTTCAAAATAGTTTTAGCAGCTAGCTTCTGATTACTAACAGATAAATTTTGACCGGCATTCATATATAAAGAAAAATATTCTTTGAAATTATAAAGTTTCCCGGTTTCGCCAAATCTTAGCCATAAATCCCAATCTTCTACAAATCGATAATTTCTGTATCCGCCCAGTTTTAGTGCTACTTCTTTCCTGAACATTACCGTGTTATGCCAGAAGGGATTTGCTAATAAGGCATGCCTTCTTATTTCTTCATCTTTGCTTCTTTTATAAAACTTAAATATTTCTTTTCTATTTCCATCTACCATCACCGCTCCGCCGCCGACTAAGTTATAATCTTTATTTTGTTCCAGGTAATTTACCTGTTTAGTTAACTTATCAGGATCATACCACTCATCATCATCATCTAGCCTGGCAATATATTGACCATTTGAAATAGAAATCCCGTAGTTTAAATAATCTGAGATACCTTTATTTCCGCTTTTTTTTACAAAATAATATTGAATCCTTTCATCTTTTTCTGAGTATTTTTTTACTATATCTATTGTATTATCGGTAGACTCATTATCAACTATAATTAATTCCCAATATTGAAATGTCTGTTTAAATACACTTTCAATTGCCATTACTAAAGTGCTCGCCCTGTTGTATGTAGGCATAACAATGCTAACTATTATATTATCTTTTTTTTCCATTAAATGCCGGAATTATGGTTCAATTTATTCTTTTATTGGCGGAACTACGTCCCTAATTGGAGAAAACCTGAAATCTTGAAGAAGTCTCTTAAATTTATTTTCAGTTTTGTGTAGATTAGTATAGTGCCTTAGTTTATAATTAAATTTTATATTCTTGATTCTAGGTTGCCCGGCATCAAATTCCCATGGATGAATATAAAAAAGATAATAATCCTTTTTATTTAGAATTGAATTTATTCCTTTATTAAAAATATAATACGGAAAAAACCTAAAATAAAATCCTCCTGCCCAGGGTAGTTTAAGATTAAATAATTCATAATAAGATAATTCTACCTGGAAAAAGTTTTTCTTTATTTCAAACACAGATGTGTTGTTGACAGGAAAATTTTTAAGTCTGCCATACCTGTTATGCAATATTATTGGGAAAAAACTGGAATCGTATTTAAAATCTAAAGAGCTTAAAATTTCTATTGCCGAATCAGTAATAGAAAAATTTGGCGCCCTATAACCTATTATTCTGTCACCGATAATATCTTCTAATAGATTCTTTGCTGAAGAAACATCTTCATAAAATTTATCGGGCGAAAGGGAATAAACAAGTTCATGATTATAACCATGGCAGGCAATTTCATGCCCCTGATTATAAATTTGTTTTATAAGTGCGGGATGTTTCTCTGCTATGTAGCCCAGCACAAAAAATGTTGCTTTTGTATTTCTCTCATCTAATAATTTAAGGATTAAATTTATATTCTTTTCAACTCTTGACTCGTACTTAGGCCAAGATTCCCTGTTTATTGCCTGCTTCAAGTTTTCTACTTGAAACCAATCTTCTACATCTACACTTAAAAGCGCTTTCATCTTAGTTTAAGTCCTTTTGCTTTGAACCTCAATACATCTTCCTTCTTTGGGAAAGAATTATATGTAGCCATTGTAGAATCATTCTTGATTAAGTCTATTTTTTGATTGCTCAGCATATCTATCGCCTTCAAGAAAATTTCGGCGCTTATCTTTTTCGTCTTTTTTATTAATGTATCTAACGATTCATTAGGATCTAATTTAAATTCTTTCTGTAATAGTATTTCACCGTCGTCTAAATTTTCATTCATTTTGTGTATGGTAATTGCGCTGTATGGTTCTTTATCATAATTATAAAGTGACCAAAAATTAGGCATCATTCCTCTGTTTTTAGGAAGCTTGGATGTATGAATATTAAAACATCCAAGTTTTGGCATTCTCAATATTCCTTTTTTAAATACTTGGCTTGCTGCTATCGAAAAAATAATATCTGCATTGAATCCTG
>Ga0075269_10000081_pt1 | contig 15779 bp, 22 predicted proteins | sample SF_Rice_5C_0N_10_FD_69773 | JGI IMG/M metagenome (GOLD analysis project Ga0075269, IMG submission 69773) | Rice paddy soil microbial communities from Twitchell Island, California, USA - SF_Rice_5C_0N_105 | ecosystem: Environmental > Terrestrial > Soil > Paddy field/soil | place: USA: Twitchell... | reverse complement strand
ATAAAACCGGAAGTAGTCGATCGAAAATTTGATATACCAGTGACATACCCTTATCCGAAGGAAAATGCAGGGATAGTTTTGAGAGAAGGAATTGCCCCCAAAGTATTTGAGGCGAAATCCAATGTAAAAATAAAAGATGCTGCAAGTCAGACAAGCAATATATCTAAGCTATTGAATAACAGCAATAACCAGGCACTGCAGATTAAAAGTAATAAAGGCGAAAATACCCCGCCTGCTTTATCTCAATCTGAAACGGCCAAGGATACACGTAAGGTAAAAGGGAATATATATATTAGCGATGGTAAATATGTTGTGCAAGTATCTTCATGGAAATCTAGAATGAGAGCCGAATCTGAAGCTTTAAATTATAATAAAAAGGGATATAATTCGGCTATAGAGGCAGCCGATGTTCCGGGTAAAGGGACGTGGTATCGAGTTAAGGTGGGAAACTTCAAAACAATATCTGAAGCAGAAGCCTTTCTAAACAAAATAGTGGCAAAATGAACTCCATAAAAAATTTATCGCTTTCAGTATCAATAGTATTTCACATTGCAATTTTAATAGTGCTGCTTTTCGTGAAATTGAGTACAGATAATCAGGAGGATAAATATGTTGAATTATCATTTGGCAACACCGGATTACCCGGATCCTCAGGTGCAATCGGAAATCAGCTCGATGATGTTGCGCAGATAGCAAAGAAACCTGAAGAAAATCAAACCGAAGAAAAGAGTGAAGAAGTTAAAAAACTAGATTTGCCTAAAGCTGTTAATACCCAGACTGAGGATGTAATAAAAACAGCTGAAAAGAAAAAAGAAAAGAAGATAAAAAATATTGATAAGAACAATCTTGCTTCAAACTCTGATATAAACGCAGAAGGAAAAGGAAACAGGCTAAACGGAAACGGAAGTTTCGGATATGATATAGATTGGGGAGGCCAAGGACAGCGAAAAATATACAATTACATATTACCTTCATATCCGGAAGGAGTGCAAAAGGAAATTGATATCAGGTTAAAATTTACAATCATGCCAGACGGTACTGTAGGGACAATCATACCTTTAATTAAAGCCGACACAAGACTTGAGACAGCAGCAATTAATTCATTAAGGCAATGGAGGTTTGAGCCATTGGCACCGGGGCAAAAGAATATGGAACAATCAGCAGTTATAGTTTTTCCATATCGTCTCCGGTAAAAACATCCTTATAGTACATATTAAAGAAAAAGAACTCAGCTAAAGAAAGAAGAGACAAAGAAAAATCATCCCGCGTATAAAAAATACCTAGTCCCTTAGGGTTCATAATTAATGCAGAAAGCATGCTAGTTATAGTCCAGCCGACTGAAAATAGTATTCCAATCAAACCGATATTAAGCAATGCAGCGGAAATTGATTCATCCTGCCATTTTTTTGTAAAGATAACAAGGGCAAAGAGGAAATGTATAGTAAAGATTAAAGCTGAGACCATAGGATTAAAGGATATTAAACACTAGTTCGTTTGTTAATAAAAATCATTCCGAGAATTCCACCCAGGATTCCAAATATTGTATTGATTATAAAATTACTAAACAGAATTCCGGCGGTATAAAAGGCTGAGAAACCGTACATAGTAATATCATTAGACATTTGTCTAAGCATAGACATAGTTTGGTCCAATACTTGGTTAAGTTTGTAATGACGAATAACAGCTTCAGTTTGAGGAAGGGCTTGTACAAAATCATTAGTATGGGCTAAATAAGTAATTAGAACATCTAAAGAAGTAGCGAACAAAGTAGCAATTATTCCTGTCATAAACCCAAACCATATTGCGTGCTTAATTCTAATAGGCAATTCTGATTTATTTATTCTATGATCGAGATATATTGAAAGAATGCCAGCTAAAGGAACGATCAAGCAGCAGGAAAAAGATTTGATACCAGGGACAATTGTAAGGACGGCAGCTCCAAATCCGCAGACTATAGGAGGTAAAAATTTATTTTTATTCATTTAGTGTATAAATTGTCAGTAAAATTATTTTCAATAGTGCTTAAAATATAAATAAATACTGTTGAACCAAAAAATAATCCTGTAAAAAAAGCGAAAATTTTTGAATATGAATAAATGTGAAACGTATTAGATGCAACATCAACCAACATTGGAATCATGGAAATATACAGCCATCTTAGTGTTAAAGAGGTTCTCTTGGTATAAAGCAGAGCAACGATAGACGTTAAAAAAGCTCCTAGGTAGATTCCTGTACACCTAGCGCATACCATAAGATAGTTCCCGTTAATCAAAAAAGATTTTTCATTTAATTGGTGGCATACCAAGTGAAAAATATATTTAAGGAATGGGTAAGTTATTGCAGCTTCTATAGAGCCGTTAAAAAGAGAATCAAAAGAAAAGGCGAAGCACCAAAGGGCGAGCAATAAAAAAAGGAGAAATCTAAATGCTCTTTTACGAAATATGGTGCGTTCAACCAATGCAGCTAAAATATTTATTTTCTTAACCGGCAAATTAGATCTATGAGATGCTTCCATAAATATATAATTTAATAAGAATCAATTAGGAGACATGAAAACATCAATTTCATTTCTTGTTAGCACAAAAAGCTTGTTATTAAAGACAAAGCTTTCTATAATTGGAAAAGATAAACTCGTCCCTATTAAATTTATTTTTGAAAATGAAAGCGCCGGTACATTAAGATTAGCAATGTAAATTGCTGAATCACTATTGGCGGTAAGATAATTGAAAACTATTCTTAAGCCAGAAATCTTTTCATTCATACGAGCCTTTGCGATACCATTGCCATACGAGTCAAAAATAACTATTCGATCCCCGTCGGCGATATAAATATCATTATTATCAGACACTGCTAATTTATTAGGATTATTTAAAGAGAAAGTGCCTGCATCATAACCTCCGAAATTCAAATCGAAGTTACCCAGCATATCGAATTTAATAATTCGTTTATTTTCAGAGTCAAGTATATAAAGATCACCCTGGGAGGAAACGGCGCAGCCCATCGGGTAACCAAACCGCTGAGCAGAAGTATCGCTGTTTCTAGTATAAAGCTGCCAAATAAAATTCAGATCTTTATCGAATCTTTCAATACGGTGATTATTTTTATCACAGACATAAACAGAGAGAGGATTAGCGTAGACATCGGAAGGATTATCGAATTGGCTTTCGCCCCAGCCATATCCGCCGGTATATTTTATTATATTTCCCAAGGTATCTAATTGATAGACTTCATCGGTTCCTGAATCAGTAATATAAATAAGGCCCGCAGAAGAAATAGTAAAAGAAGATGCATTCTTAAATTCTCCGAACGAATTAAGAAATATAAAGCTTTGAGAATAGGATTTCTCAGGCATTAAAAAAGAGAGAAAAAGGAAAAGATAAACCGGAGTATTGAAGTATTTAGAATACATTTTATTTATTGAAAATAAGGTTTATTAAAATACGAGTTAATAGAACAAATCAAAAGAAGAATCATTAACTCATTATTTTCAATTATAAAGGATAAAATGGACTATAAAAATATAGATTTGTGTGGTACAGAGAAAAGTTATATTTTTGATTTACAAAATTTGGGGAACAATTTATTGCCCTGTGGTGTAATTGGCAACACGTCTGACTCTGGATCAGAAAAGTCTAGGTTCGAGCCCTAGCAGGGCAGCATTAAAAAGCTTGAGAAAGATTTATTTTCAAGCTTTTTTATTTTATACTGCTTTTAGAATCCAGATAATCTTTTAGATTATAAAGTTGAGGCCAAGCGGGGTTTATTTTAGTTTATCATACGATGCCGGAAATAATTCACGATGACAAAAAGATAAGTGCCAAAGTCATTCTAGCCTGTAAAAGGTGAGATTAGGAGTGACCTTTTGCGTCAAAAAGAAAAAGGTTAGTTAATTATAAATAATATGAATCTTTCAACACCAAGAATTCCTTCCATTAAATTAAAAAATAGGGGAAGAAGCTTTATTTGTTTCTACTTTATAGTATTGGTATTTAGTGTGTTGAAATACTAAAAATAAATAAATTGTTTTTCTTATAAATCATTTTTGGCAATGGTATAAATCTCACCATCCTTCAGTTGAACAACTTTTACCAACTTTTCGCTTTTCTGCAGTTCATCAATTGAAAATAAAAAATTACGGTTGATATTATTAAACCAAATTAGGCAAGCTTTATTTTTTCCCTGCCATCTAGATTTTTGTCCGGGAATTGTATTAATAAGTTCAGGAGAATTATACAAAGTTTTCGGAGGACTCCACTTTGTTTCTTTATTTGTTAAAATGTAAACGGCTTCGGGAACATTGCTACATAATGTATATTCGTATTCTAGATTTTTATGGTTATTAAGATACTTTATTACCGAGTTGTTTTTCCAGGCTTTACTGCTAAACTCCCATCCGGATTGTTGAACATAATATTCAATGTTATAAAATGTTTTCGCTGCCGGATATTCCATCCAAACAACTATCGCAATTAAAAATACGATAAGTATATATCTTTGCCGGAATTGTTTTGATAGCCATTCTAAAATATTATCCAGCAATATGAACACAATAAAAATTGAAGGGATAAAAACAGGAGATAAAAGTCTATTGGCAATTTTATCGTATGCGGTGGTAGTGGATGAGATTACTATTATCGCCGAATAAAAAAATATAAATAATAAAGACTGACCAATATGGTTTAGACTTATTCTTTCAATATTCCACTTTTTAATTAAAGCGATTCCGGCAAAAATTCCGGCAGCAGCAATCAGTATTAAAATGAATAATTGCAGCATATTTATCTGTAGGGGCAAATACCATTTCAAAACTGTATTGAATAAAAATAATAGATTCTCAGATAATGTGTATGAAGATTCGGCACGCTGACCAACGAATGTGCCGGATAAAAAATAGTTTCTTAAAATCCATAATCCTGTCGGCAATATTGTGATGAAGAGGAATATGATTAAATGCAAAAGCTTTTCTTTTAGTGATTTTCTTTTCCAAATGAAGATGCTTACAGCGCCGGCTAAAATAATTATAACTCCGACATAGCGTGTTAAGCAAGCTAAAGAAGCTGCTATTGAGAAAAGAATAAGCGGAGTAATGGCCCCTTTTATCCTGTAGATATCAAAGTAATAGAGATAAAGCAGAACAAACAAAATGAAGAGAGGTTCCGATAATGCAATTAGGAAATTTTGAATAAACACGAATGATATTAAAATGAATGCTGTTCCGATTACAGTTAGAAGTGCAGACTTCAGATACTTTAATAAAAATAAACCAGATATATTAACAATTAGACCTAAAAGAATTGCATTCAAATAGCCTGCAGACATCAAAGGATCTAAGGTAAATATTAATTTTATTGCCGCTAATAACAATGGATAAAGGGGGGGCTGAAGCACAAAGTTAAATCCGTCATAACCAATAAAGCCGGAGCCGTCTGTTAGATGTCTTGCGACTGATATATAATATACTGAGTCCGATGTTATACCGGCACCGTACCGGTTTGTAAGAAGAATAACCGCAATCGCTCCTATGAGCGCCAATATTGCGATTAAAGCTTTAACAAGTAATTTGCTATTATATTCCGGGATCATTAAATTAAAACGACATAGTTTACTGATGGACTTGGTTAGCCGTTTAATTTGATATCCACTATTAAGAAATCCGAGAAGTAATTTTACTCCTGTTTGTTTCTCAGTGGAGATATGCCGGCTAAATCTCCAATAACATTTACAAGCTGTTGATTGGCGGGTACGATTATCTTGGTGTTGTTCTCAAGCGCGGCCTGTGCTGTTTCCAATTTTTTTAATAACTGTGAATTCCCGACGAAATATTTATCCGCCGCCTCATTAACCAATCGAATAGCTTCGGCCTCACCTTCAGCGTGTAGAATTCTTGCTTGCCTAACACCCTCAGCCTGTTTAATAGCAGAACGCTTAACACCATCAGCAGTTGTTTCGGCGGCGGTTGCAAAATCTATTGCTGCAATCTTTTCATTTTCTGCTTTAACTATTTTGTTCATTGTATCCTGAACGTCTTTGGGAGGGTCAATTTCTTTCAGCTCAGCTCTAACAATATCAATGCCCCAATGAGTTGTTTCCTTGATTAAAATAGAATGCAGTGAATCGTTAATTTTTCCTCTTTCGCTGTTAGCGGATTTTAAAGACAAAGTACCGATTATGTTTCTTAGGGTACTTCTGGAAAGATTAACAATCTGATAGTTAACGTCATTAACATTGTACTGAGAATTCTTTACACTTTCTTCGTCCGGTTTTACTTTGTAATAAATCTGTGCATCTACCATTGCATTCAAATTATCGTTTGTAATTATTTCCTGAGGATCTGCGTTTACAAGCAATTCGGTTATATTTACCAGGTACAACTTATCAATAAAAGGAGTAATCCAATGAAAACCAGGATTAGCAAAGCGATGATATTTTCCCAATCTTTCGATTAGTCCTCTGCGGGTAGGCCTAATAATTCTTATTCCGATTAAGAATAAAAGAGCAACAATTAAGCCTATCATTTCAAACCAGATAGTTATAGATTCTTGCATATAATTCCTCCATATTAATTTTTTTACTTCAATAAAATCTTCTGCTGTTAAACTGAGCAGTAATATTTTTAGTCGAAGATATTTGGAAACAAAATCCTACGGCATTTCGAACAATATTATTGTCCAAGCAATCCGTTATTTTTCTTTTCATTCTTTTTTTCTCTTTTAGCAGCCTTTTTTTCTTTCATAGATTTAGCCGGTTCTTTTTTAGAATTCTTTTTGCTATCCAGGCCTTTGCTCATTTTATTTTTCCTTTAAGTTAATTTTTAAATATTATAACCTAATATAAGCTTTATAAATCTCAAATAGTTGTATAATTATTGTAAATCTGAAATTATTGATAATCATATATCGTCACGTGACTATTGAAAAATTATCGACAATCTTTTTCAGAGTTCCGGTTGAGTATGAATAGTTTGCTACTTCCAAACGGGTATGCAATGCAGGCATTTCCAATATGTTTTGAATATGACTCTTGGCAGTAAAGGTTGACACGCGCATCACTTATCCGATTTCTTTATCACTAAATCCGTCGCTGGTCATTCCTATAACCTAACGCTCGCGTTTTGTCATACGAACAGCTTCCTTCAATTTAACATTGGCGCCTTTAAGAAATTAGTAGAAACACTCTCAACCGTTGCATTGATATAATTAGGCTTATTTATTTAGAGACGTATGTATTAGAGACCGATATCAGATTCAATAATAAAAATAGTTCAATGTTATTGAAGAGATTATCTGATTCTTCCTTTATTATAAAAAGTAAGGTTGAAAAAGGTGCTTGGAAAATTCATCCTTTCCTAAATGATTTAAACAATATAATAAAATCAGAGTTTGCATTCTCATTAGAAGACTATCTAATCCACATATATTGTATTCAAGAGTCTAACAAATCTAAAGAGATTTCAAATGCTTTTATTCCGGTTCAAAAGATTATTAAAAGAATATCAGACTCTCTTTCCCACAGCGAATCTTTGATCATTGATAAAATAAGTGAGGAAATTAAATCGATATATTCAATTGAAGAATTAACTACAACTATTACTACTTTCTTAAATTCAAACAATCTAACTGAAGAAAAATTAAGTTATTTACTGAATTCACTCGCATTATTAATAATTGAATTTGAAACTCCTTCATTATCTAATATCTTTGGGAAAAACAATATTAGGAATTGTAGCATTAGGTTCAGAAATCTTGAATACTTTCCTGATTTCATTTACATGATGAATAATACAGATAAGCCTAATGAACAAGTTGAAGTACTTGCAGCAAGAATTGTTAACTCGACACGGAAAGCTTTGGAAGAACTATTATTTGAATTTGAATCTTCCATACATGTTCGCAACTTAATTGATAATTTGCCATTGATGCATTTCAATAAAAAATTCTTGAACAATCTATATTCTCTTTCTGACTTCCTAGAGTCTAAATCATTTGATGAGAAGGCATTTTTTGAAATAGTTAGTAAATACTTAAACAACATCGAATCAAGTTTCAAAGAATATATCTTTGTAATGTCCAAACTAATTTTCGGTGAGAAACGTTTTGACCTATATCCAGAAAATATTAATATTCAAAACTACGGCGTTAATTATTATGGTCCGTCAGATTGTTATAATGAATTCAGTAACCTTGAAAGAAGTAGTTTCTCAAAGATTTTCTTAAAAGATTATCCTCAAGGCGACATATTTTATAAATTTATTATAAAACCTATCAATTCTAAATGGTTAGATAGAGATCTTGAAGTTTTTTATAATCATTTCATTGAATTTGATTAGATCACTAGTCACAAGGAATTCACAAAAGTTACCTACTTACGTAAAAACATTAGACTGTTTTTGCAACTATCTTCAAAATTAGTTTCTGATTTCTCCGAGACTATATCTAATCTAATTTTTAATGAATCACTAATTTTTGAAGATAACAGTAAATTGTTCGTAACATTTTCAAATAAACCTCGCATTCCAAATGGTGATCTAAATATTGCTCCAAAATATATTATTTCGAACCCTCAAGCTGTAACAAGGCATAATATTACTGATGCTATAAAGGATAGTAATTTGTTTATTGATACATTTTTTAATGATAAAATTCTGGAGCTGGATTTACTAAATTTAGAAGAAGTAATGAAAACTGTACCAGTTAAGAAATATCCTGATCAAATTGGTACTTTGCTATATTTAACTCATTTTAATAAAATTAAACCAATTCAGATTTATGGACTACAGTATATTTTTGAAATTGTTTAATGATTTTATTTATATAATAAGACGGCTTTATATCTCAATTTATTTTTCAAATTTTACTCATTTGTAGAATGGAAAAAGAACATATTTCTATAAATAATAATAAAATGTTCTATGGTGAAGTTCAGTTCCACCTTTGAGGTAAAATAAAACAATCATTTATTATCTATGAAAATGTTAACTACAGAAGATCTCCGCCAATTATTAAAGTCATTAGTAGATCAAAAATCTGAAAATAAGTGGGTTGAATTCAAAAGAAATTTCCATTCTCCCGAAGAATTAGGCGGAACTATTTCTGCATTATCAAACGGTGCATGTCTCCATAATCAATCTAAAGCTAATCTAGTATTTGGTGTAGAAAATGAATCTTATGAAATTATCGGATCTTCATTTAAACCAAAATCTGAAAATAAAAAACGGAAAATTAGAAAACTGGATTTGCCAGCGGCGACGATTGCAAAAAAATTTTCAACGCTGCACTATCACTGCTACTTCTTCTAAGCAAATAAGATTTACAATTTATCAAGCAGCTTTTACGGATTTTAAATGGTTATATTGATTAAATTTGAAATAATTATTTTAATATTTTCTTTGTTTTTTAAGCAAAATGAAGATCATGTCACGAATAATCAACTTATAGGTTGATTTAATGTAAATTATTACTATATTTGCCTTACATGATCAAGGACTTTATTCAGCCAAGTATCCCGGTAGAAATTCTGATGAATTTGACCGGCTGTTTGATTTATGGCAGGATATTCAATATTTAGAAGATTTTTTCGAAAAAAATAAATCTGATTTACGTTTTTTTGGCAATCTATCAATCGAGGATGCTGTAATGCAGACGCGTGAAGATGCGAAAGAACTTCAAAAACAATTATTATCTGTAAGGGTTTCCAATGAAAAAAATCCAAAATTCCTTAATTCCTACTTTAAACCTCTCGATAATATTACTTATAAAAGCAAGGATGAATTAGAAAAGTGTAAAGCTTACGGCATTATAGACAAAAGCTGGATTCGTTTATATGCTGTACGTGTTAATAATTCTTATGTCATTACTGGCGGGGCTATTAAGTTAACTAAAACAATGATGGATCGTCAACATACCCGGGATGAATTGAAAAAATTGGATGAATGTTTATCTTATCTCCGTTCTAAAGGCATCTTCGATGAAGATGGATTAAAAAATTAATTATAAAAAAAATTCTATGGACTCCGCTGAAAATAAACTTAAGGGACTTGCTTCTAAAGAATCTTCACCGTGGATTGAAAAAGCTGAATGGCGTGTTGCAAATGAAGCTTGGTTGGATAAATCAGCCAAAATTGCTCTTACTATTTTAAGAACAATTAGAGAAAGAAAAATTTCTCAAAAGGACTTAGCTGAAAAATTAAGTATTTCTCCTCAGCAAGTAAGTAAGATTCTTAAAGGAAGTGAAAACCTAACATTAGAAACTATTTCAAAAATTGAGGTTGTACTAGGAATAACACTTGTTGATATTCCTTCATTCAGTTTTAAAATGTCTCCGGCATATGATATAGAATATGTTGCTTTTGCTTCTTATGAAAAAGCTGAACCTGCAATTTATAATCTTTCTTATATTGAATTGCAAAAATCGGTTCTTTGCACCAGTGAAAGTGATGACGACAATAAAAAGGCTGCATAATGAGTGAACTTGCAATTAATTTTAACCTCATTAAAGTCTCTACTGAACAATTTGCCATCTTGGGTGAGCCGCCATCAAAGGAAGAAATTATAAACGTATCTAGCAGATTCAGATTTGGATATAATATTGAGAATAAGGTAATAGTTGTCTTTTTCCAGTTCACTTTAATCAAATCTCAAAATTTACCTTTTTTATCCATAGAGTGCGGTTGTCATTTTCAAATTCCCGAACCCGATTGGAATAAACTGCTTAACAAGGATGATAATTCAATTGTATTACCAAAAGGTTTTGCAGCTCATTTACTTATGCTTTGTGTCGGAACTACGCGTGGTTTGCTTCATGCTAAAACGGAGAATACTCCTTTTAACAAATTTTATCTCCCTTTATTAAACGTAACTAAAATGGTTGGAAAGGATGTTGTACTAAGTTTAAATAACGAACAACCTCAAACAAAATAAATTAGTCTAAGATTCTTCAAGTTTTCCAGCTTAATCAAATTAAAAGATTCAAAAACTGTAACCAATCTCCCCTAATTCAACATCACCACAATCAATATCTTCGGATTCCAAATAACCCCTTCTTCTACTTTTAATGGCAAAGTAATCCAGCAGAACATTACACGCTTGCCGTACTTTTTCTTATATTCATTTGTTTCCCTCTTGCTATCTAATTGAACCCTAAATTTTATATTCCTATCAATAATCCCCACTTTTAAACTACTTAATTCCCTTTTCTTCTTTTTCATACATCCCGGGTTTTTATAATATACAATTCAAAAATAAAATAATGTGAATTAATTCTCTTGTTTTCCTCTTGTCATTCTCTGTGGTAAATAACCTTCGCTCCTTGCCCTACTATCTTAATTTTCAACCTAAACCTTGAAATTTCACATAAAATATTCAACCTATAACTTTAATTTTTATTTGAAATATTCAAGCTATACCTTTATTTTTCATATAATAATAATTAGGTATTCCTATGGCATCGCAAAATAGAAGATTAATTATCGAACAATTGGACTCAAAGTTTGCCCAACTGAGCTTTCTTAAAAGTTTTTCTTTTTCTACCACCGGCTGGATTAAAACCATAAGACAAGCTCTCAATATTTCCCTAAAACAATTGAGCAAAAGATTAGGTGTAACATTACAAAATGTAAAACAGCTTGAGGAAAGGGAAATAGATGGATCAATTTCAATTAACAAATTGAAACAAACCGCTGACGCTTTAGATATGAAATTAGTTTATGTATTTATCCCAAAAGATGAATCACTATCTAAATTAATTGAAAAAAAAGCTTTACAAAAAGCCAAAGATATTGTTCTGAGAACCTCCCATTCTATGCAGCTTGAAGATCAAGAAAATACTGAAAAAAGAATTCAAGCAGCAATTAAAGAAAAAGCCGATGAAATAAAAAGGGAGATGCCTAAATACTTATGGGATTAGAACTAGAATATATAAACGGTCAGACACCTCTTGATGAAGATGAAAAAGAAGGCCTGAAAATTCCTACAATAACAACACGAAAAGAGCTTGATGAATTTGAACAGCTTAATATTGAAAAGGCAGTAGTGTGGTCCCTCTCAAGAAAAATAAAAATTGAAAATATAATAACCGAAAAATTTATTAAGGATCTTCACAAGCGCATGCTTGATGATGTTTGGACCTGGGCTGGTCAATTTCGGAAATCCAATAAAAATATTGGCGTCGATAAATTTCAAATAAGAATTGCTCTAAGAGACTTAATTGACGATTGTAACTTCTGGATTACAAATAAAACTTTTTCCGAAGATGAAATTGCCGTTCGTTTTAGTCATCGTATTGTCAGCGTCCATCCTTTCGCTAACGGTAACGGCCGCCATTCCCGTTTAATTGCAGATATCCTTATCAATCATGGCTTTGGCAAACCAGTATTTACTTGGGGAAGAGTAAACCTAACGAATAAAAGCGTAACACGTACAAAATATTTAACTGCTCTGCGTGCAGCCGATGAAGGAAATTATCAATCTTTAATAAAATTTTCCCGGGATTAAATTATTTTATGTTTATTGGGTGTACTTTTCTTTCCCTTCAAAAAATAATCCATATGCAGTCATTACAAAAAATCTTATCCTATTTCAAACAAATTATCACCGATAACAATGGCAACTTAAGTTCTACCCGGTTATCAATGCTAATCATAATCATATAGTACCTAGTAAGTTTGAGCTGTAGGTTCATTTTGCAAATCTCTGACAAATCGCTTTTAAGGGGGGGATTTTGTTAAGGGAGGGGTAAATATAGGGTGGAGGTCAAGATCGTGGCTTATAGAGGAAAAAATGGGCTAAAACGGCCCTATTACGTACGATTTTTTGAGCTCAAACCTTGAATTGGGGTGCAAAAGGACAATGAATTTCATAAATGAAATCTCTTCAAAATTTATATTACCACTGGAAGAAATGAACTGATTAAAGGTAATATTTATTGACACTAAATATTTTTGCTATTGATCAGGCGGAAATATTAAATAGACTCAGTTTGGAATTCTGTAGGGGATAATTTATTTTTGGAACGATTTTTATAAAAGATTACATCTTCTATTATTAAAAAGATTGTAATTATTCGGCGCGTTCGTCTAGCTGGCTTAGGACGCCGCCCTCTCAAGGCGGAGATCATGGGTTCGAATCCCGTACGCGCTACCAAAAAATAATTCATTGATATTATTTATAATGCCGTTTTTCTTTTGAGACAGCATTTTTTGTTTCTACTCCTTTTTGTATTTCATGGAGGTTAAAGATGGGGGAAATCTTTTTTTTATTCTAATCATTCTGATTTCTTTATAATTAATTTCATGCAAAAGCCTGACTGAAGCAACTGAACAGTAAATTAGGAGCGACCTATTTCGTCCCTAGGTGACTATCTTAAATATTTATTTAAAATTAAAGTTCATATCCTGATAGTTACAGAATACTTTATGAATACATTGCTATGCGAAAAGAATTAAATAGACAATAAACTTCCAAAGCCCCGTTGGGAGCCAAATAAATAATATTTCTGCCAGGCGGCAGATAAATTAGATAGATATTAGATAAGTATTTCTCTTCGAATTTCATATCTAATTATATTTTGTTTAATCATAGAATTCTGATTAATTTTAAGAGATGCTGTAAATAAGAAAAGATAGCATATTTGCTTAAATTTGAGGGACTATAATTGAGATTTTTGATGAAAAGATTTGAGAAGCATATTTTTGTTTGTGAGAATAAAAGGCCTGATGGGCATCCGCGCGGATGCTGTTTGGATAAAGGAAGTGCGGAAGTAAGAGAGAAATTTAAAAGAAGGCTAAAGGAATTAGGCCTAAACCATGAAGTAAGGGCAAATGTATCTGGCTGCCTGGATGCTTGTGAATTTGGGATAAGCGTAGTAGTTTACCCGGAGCAAATTTGGTATGGGGGTGTAACTGTTAATGATGTAGAGGAAATAATTCAAAGCCACATTATTAATAATAAGCCAGTTGAACGATTATTTATAAAAGATCAAAGGTTCCATAAAGATGTCCTTGATAAAAATAACAAATGATCTGGAATCCGAAAAGATAAGGGCAAAGGAAATTTTTACAAGGTTAAAAAAAGAATACCCGGATGTAAAAATAGCGCTTGATTTCAAAACTCCTTTCGAGCTTCTAATCGCAACTATATTATCAGCTCAATGCACAGATGCAAGAGTTAATATCGTAACTCAGACTCTCTTCAAGAAGTATAAATCTCCGAATGATTTCTTAAAAGTATCGAATGAAGAACTAGAAAAGGACATATACTCTACTGGTTTTTACAGGCAAAAAGCAAAAAGCATAAAGCAATGCAGTCAGACATTAATTGAAAAATACGGAGGTAAAGTCCCGGAAGATTTTGATGCCATGGTAAAACTGCGGGGTGTCGGAAGGAAGACTGCTTCAGTTGTTGCGGGGAACGCTTTTGGAATTCCGGCGATCGCTGTGGACACTCATGTTAAGCGATTATCAAACCGGTTAGGATTTATCAAATCCGAAGATCCTGATAAAATAGAGATAAGGTTAAAAGATTTACTTCCGAAAAAGGGCTGGATCTTTTCATCTCATTATTTAGCTGCTCACGGAAGAAAAATTTGTATAGCGAAAAAGCCGCATTGCCTGCAATGCGTTGTAGGCGATTTATGTCCGAGTTTTAATCCTAATTTTGAATAATGAATAAAATATTTGGGAGAAAGATATGTCAGATAAAACTGTTGACCGAGGATATTGCTTATCAATATTAAAAGAATATACCAAATCCGATAGTCTCTTAAAACATGCTTATGCGGTCGAAACATGCGTATGTGCATATGCAAGAAAATTCGGGGAAGATGAGAATTACTGGGGGAATGTTGCGTTATTGCATGACTTCGATTATGAGATGTATCCGACTGCAGAAGGGCATCCCTTTAAGGGATCTGAGATTTTAAAAGAAAAAGGATTTGATGAAAATTTTAGGAATGCAATTTTATCTCATGCGAGCTATTCAGGTGTGCCTAGGAATAACTTATTATCCAAAACTCTTTTTGCATGTGATGAATTAGCGGGATTTATAACTGCGGTTACCTATGTTAGGCCGAATAAAACTGTAGCTGAAGTTGAAATAAAATCGGTAAAAAAGAAAATGAAAGACAAAGCTTTTGCGCGGACGGTCAGCAGGGAAGATATCATAAATGGGGCTGAAGGGCTCGGAATTCCGCTCGACGAGCATATAGGCTTCTGTATAAATGCAATGAAGGAAAATAAAGAAGAGTTAGGGCTTTAATGAATGGAAACACTGCAGAAGACTTCACTTTAAAAGATCAGGAGGGGAATGAATTTAATCTTTACAAGAATTTAGATAAGAAAGTCTTACTTGTTTTTTTTCCGAAGGATGATTCTACTGTCTGCACAAAACAACTGTTAAATTACAGCCGGTTTATAAATGAATTTGAAAAATTAGGTGTAAAAGTTATCGGAGTAAATACGGGAGACTGCAGTTCACATAAACATTTCTGTAAATCAAAGGGTATCGAAATAAAGCTTTTATGTGATGAAACAAAAACTATAAGTAAAAGATTTTCGGCGTTAAATTTATTCGGAATAAATAAGAGAAAAGTTGTATTAATAGGAACCGACAGAAAAATTATTATTGAGAAGAGTACATTACCGATTAATTATTTAAATGCAGAAAGACTTTTAGAATTTATTAAAGCAGGAGTGAAATAATAATTAAGGATAATTAACGATTAGACTTGATTATTTATAAAGTTGTTAACTAAATTTGATATAATAATTTGGGCGAGCTATTTAGGGA
>Ga0075269_10000080_pt1 | contig 15887 bp, 15 predicted proteins | sample SF_Rice_5C_0N_10_FD_69773 | JGI IMG/M metagenome (GOLD analysis project Ga0075269, IMG submission 69773) | Rice paddy soil microbial communities from Twitchell Island, California, USA - SF_Rice_5C_0N_105 | ecosystem: Environmental > Terrestrial > Soil > Paddy field/soil | place: USA: Twitchell... | reverse complement strand
TTGCAAATACTAAATTAATAAGAGATTTGTAATTTTGATCCTTGAAAAACTTAAATAGATCAACATCAATTCTTAGGGGAATATTCGTAACCTCTCCTACTCCGGGAACAGTTACGGGATTATCTAAATTGCCTGAAATTGTTTCTTTATTATCGATATACAATTTCCATGGGAAGGATTTTATGCCTATATCCGTCCGCGCATAACCACCCGTCCCATCATTAGGATTTTTCGCTTCAACATTCAAAATAAATGATACCGGTAATGTTCCTTTTGCTACTGTACCGGTAATATTTAAAAGTTCTAAAGGAGAAAAGTCTGAAATGCTTTTCTTCCCTTCAACTGAGATACCGTTAACTTTTACCTGATTAACAGTCCCTAACTTAAATCTAAGCCTGGATACATTGCTGATCGTTTGCAATACACTGCAGCTTATATTTGTTAATGCAAATAATAATGCCGACAAGATAACTATCTTTTTCATATATTTATCCTCTTTTCAGCCTCATCAATTTTCTGCATAATCTGCTTTGCTACTCTTAAGGCTCGAAGCCCGTCTTCCCCTGAAACTATAGGGTGCTCTTTTTTCAAAACTGACTTCACAAAAAGGTCAAGCTCATACTTCAATGCATTTATTTCTTTTATTTCAGGCTGTTCATAAACTACTATTTTCTTCTTTTCGCCTATGCCGATTTCTCCAAAAGAAATAAATCCTGAATCTAACTTTTCATCTGTAGGAACAAGCCGGTATACTTCTGAAATGCCTGTTATAAAATCTAATGCAATGTAATTGTCCTTCTGGAAAATTCTCATCTTCCTCATTCTTTTTTGAGATATACGGCTCGCTGTTACATTTGCAACCGCGCCGTTCTCAAATTCTATTCTTGCATTTGCTATATCTATAGAGTTTGACACAACCGCAACTCCGCTAGCCTGTATGTCTTTTACCCCGCTCTTTATCAAACTTAAAATTATATCTATATCATGAATCATTAGATCAAGGACAACAGCCACATCAGTCCCACGGGGATTGAATTGTGCCAGTCTGTCTGTCTGTATGAACATAGGCTTTATTATATACTTTTCCAGAGATATCAGCGCAGGGTTAAATCTTTCAATATGCCCCACCTGAAGATTCAGGTTTCTTTCCGCTGCAGTCTTAACAAGCTCTTCGGCTTGACTAATATCTGCCGTTATAGGTTTCTCTACAAATACATGAATATTATGCTCCATGCACTTCTTTGCTACTTCATAATGTGTTCGAGTGACAGTTGCGATCGAAACCGCCTCTACTTCCTGCAGCAGTCCTTCTAATGAATCGAAGACTCTCACCCGGAATTCATCTCCGGCATTGTTTGCCGTTTTCGTGTCTAAATCATATATTCCAACTAATTCACAGCCGTCAATCTGTTTCAGCATTTTAATATGGAACTTTCCAAGATGTCCGGCTCCGATTACACCAATTTTTAATTTGTCCATTTTTATTTGCTCACTGCTTGTTGGTATCCTATAATTCTATCATAACCCCCATAATTCGGATCCGTATAAAAAACAAAAATGTTAAAAACATCCGTCGTTTCCCAACTGTTCCCCTCCAGGGTCAACCAGTCTGTTTTAGAATAGCTCCCGTTTAAATAATCCGAGATCACATACTGATAATCATATACACCTCTTTTTAGAGGAATGGAAATTGAATATAGCCCATAATTATCAGTCATTTTATACTTATCCGAAATAGCCCAATTGTTAAATGCGCCTGTTAAAAAGAGCCCTTCTGATACCGGATTAGGAGGACGTACAGTAAAGGTTACATTCATGTAAGTTGCGTAAACGTTGTTAAAATTAGTGAGTATTGAGCCTCCATTTAAATCAGGCTCGCCTTCATTATAAAATCTGGAATAATCTATCGTTTGAAGGTGAGCATTAACATCCTTTGCAATAAATACATTTGTATCCCGCAGATCCGCTTCACGGTATTCATTTCCCGGGAAAACATCGCGCGCAGTAAATGTAAACTTTCTGTCTCCATTCCAATAATACTGCCTTGTGTTAGTATTAAATTTTCTATCAATAACTATTGGATAATTTATTCTTTGGTTCTCAATTATTTCAACGTAATTTAAATACTGAGGAAAGAACTGAGGCGGTAAATTAAAGTTCGTAGTGATATTGAAGACTTTAGAAAGGTCTGTGGGAAAATAAATTTTATCTTCCAGCTTTTCATTCTTTATTGTATCCTGCACATCCATTTCAGGATAGACAACGTAAAACTTGCCTGTTGCATAAACAATCGATGTATCCTGCGAATCAGTTACATAGAACATCCAGTTGCCTGAAAATGGGAAATCCACAATGCCCTTAAGATCCGGATAGCCCCCGATAAAATGATAATCGGCATCTTTTACAGTATGCGGAAGCCTGTAGAAACCAAGATTGTGGTCTATATTTTTCCCCTGATTCAACAAAAATATATTATTATAAGGGACCCAGTTCCTATCGCAGAACCTGAAAACAATATTCATATAAGGTATAAATCCGGCTTTAACATCAAACTCTATAGTGATGTACTGCTGTGAATTATCCCCCAATATAATAACCGGGAATGAAGTCTCGTCATTGCCGGCATAGACTTTCAGGCTTTTTACTTCAATTGGCTGAGAAAATATTTGAACGGTAATAAATATAATCAAAAGAAAAAGTTTCTTACTCACTGCAATCTCAAATATTAAAAGTTAAAAATCTCTACGCATTTAATAGAAGAATATGGAATATATATTTTAATTACTTCCTTTTCCCTTTCTGCTTCAATAAGAATAGCTTCTTCATAAACCCCAATTAGCTTACCTGTCTTAAATACTATCTCAAAAATCGGTGTGTTTGATTTTGTATCCATCGCCAAACCGAAATGTTCCTGCATAGTTACATTCAGTGTCTTTCCTATATACTGATCCCAGTCAAATTTCATAAAGTTCCTTTTAAAATTGTATTTATATTTTGTTTAAACAGTTCCAAATCAGGACAAAAATAATAATTCTTTAGGAATTGAGCAGCAAGTATTTTATCACCGGCAGATAAATAATTCGCGTATACTGCAGCTATAGCGGCTTTCATTTTATTAGTTGAAGCACATTTGTCTTCGTTTTCACTTTCATATGAATCGATTATGTCAAGAAGCGAATCGTTGGCAGCCATAAATACATTGTATACCTCATCGTTAACTAAGAATAATTCTCCGCTGTCATACTTCCAGCAATTGATCGGGACATAAGTATCTTCTGTTCCTGTATTCAAGATGTCAAATTTAGGATTTCCGGTTATTAAAATAATCCCTCCTGCCTCTTCCGACGTTTCCTTATACGGCTCAAGATATCCCGAGAGAATTGAATCGGCTACATAAAATGAATCGACAGTGTTAAAGATATAAAGTGTATAAATATTGCCATCATTTTGTTTCGTTATATCAATAACCAGATATTCATCAACACTATCTCCGTCAAGGTCAACAGTAAAATCCATTGGATCATTGAAATGTTTGCTATAAATTACTTGACCGTTATTATCGTGGGCCTGAAGAATATTATTTCCAATTTTGACGGAGAAAGAATTGAAATTATAAGTCATCCCCTGGCTAAAGGTATTAACAGAACAAATAAGTAAGAAAATTAAAGAAAGCCCTGTCTTCATTAATCAATAAATTCTGTAAAAACAATGGAAATATAGCAGAATAATATGAATATATCAGCATAATTATTTTAATTTGTTAATTGCATTATTCAATTATCCGGATCACATCCAATGATACTTAAAATAAATTACTTTTTAAGTTTCACAATTTTTTCTAAATTAATACTTCAAGAATATCATGTATAACTTAAAGCTTCGGAATGAATAGTGAGATAAAAATCTTGTACAATACCGGGATTTGCACAATTACCGATTTCAAATGCAGGTGCTCTTATAAAGGCACTTCCGGAATGGAGTATCGATCTAATTTTACAATGAGCTACATAAGAAAAGGCAATTTCCTTTTTAATGTATTCGAAGATTCACTTGATGCATTTAGCGGAAGAATATTGTTAAGCAAACCGGGATTTGAACATTCAGTAACACATTTTGATGGAATGCCGGACGAGTGCACAATATTCAGTTTTACAAACGAATTTTATGAATCAATAAAATCTGAATACAAAGAACTTCAGTCAGAATTCTTTATAAATAACGACATTCAGTCTTTATTAATCCAATCGGATGCCGGTATTGAACATCTCCATTTTACAATTCTTAAAAGTTTAAACTCAGGTAAAGCATCCCGTCTATTAATTGAATCATTAGCTCTTGAGATGCTTCATTCGTGCTTTAGAGTAATTTATAATATTAAAAAGCCGTTTACTCTGCCTGAAAAAATTAAAAAGAATCATTTGCCTACTATAGAAAGAGCAAAGCAATATATAAGCGAGAACTTTGAAAATGATATCTCCCTTTCCGAACTGTCAGAGAACTGCTTTATCAGCCCATTTCACTTCAGCAGATTATTTAAATCATTCACATCATATTCACCGCATCATTTTCTGCTGGATACCAGGCTAAAACATGCCGAGCTTCTTATTAAAACAACCGCAAAGCCAATAACCCAGATTTGCTTTGATTCCGGATTCAGTAATCTAGAGCATTTCTCCAGCGCCTTTAAGCAGAAATATAAGACAGCTCCTTCCAAATTCAGAAAATAGTCAATTCAAAAAAGCAAGATTTCTTAAGCTTTTCTCTTCTTTAAGATATAAATTCAATATGTCAATTTATTAAGAAAGGAATATGTTATGAAAGAACAAATGCTCTCTCTGATAAATAATTCAAAGAATTACACTTTGAAAGTTGCTGAAGCAATGCCTGAGAACTCATATGAGTTCAAACCCGCGAAAGACGTTATGAGCTTCAACGAACAATTAAATCATCTTGCCTACGGTATTACCTGGTATGAGGATAATTATTTAAAAGGTGATAAAACACAATGGGAGCCACCGAAACCAAAGGAGAAAAAGAAGGATTTAATAAAGCTGCTTGACGAAGCATTTCAATCAATTTCCGGAACAGTCAAAAATCTGACAATAAATGACGATCACATAAAAGGATTTTATGCAGCTTTGGATCATATAACCCATCATCGCGGGCAGGCTATAGTATATCTGCGCAGCAAAGGGATAGTTCCTCCTGATTATGAGTATTGATTTATTTCATTAACTGCTAGCGGCTGCTATTTAGGATTACAACTTATTCTTATTTAGCAGCCGCTTGCAGTCATTTTTAGTAAATTAAATTTATAAGACCAGTCCAAAATTAAATATAAAGTTATATATTGAGAATTTGACACTGATCTAAATTGGCTGCCTTACCCGGATCCAGTCCCAAATATTATTAGCCATAATCCATTAACCATTTCCCCTTTTTTTGAACCTATCTTCATCAGAGGTCTGAATAATATTCATTAAAATCCCTTAGACAAATTCTACCATCCCCTGCCTAACTAAGAACATACTCCCTACCTACAACCGTGGTTAACGGCATGCTAATGGCATCCTAACGGCATGTTAACGGCTTTTAAATGACAATTATAAGCCATTAGGATGCCGTTAGCATGCCGTTTACATGCCGTTATGGTCGTATTTTGATGGTAAGTATGCCGGTTATACCCTATATAACCTATTAAAGGGGTTCAATAAGAGGAAAGGATAACATTTATGTTTTGTTAACTAAAGATTGCATTTGCGGCCTTCATATTGAACCGCTCCGCGGTTCTACCCCTTCTGTCTTGGTTTTATTACCATGAATTCCATTCATGGCTATTTACATTGAACTACTTCGTAGTTCGCGGCGGCGGGTTTACCTACCATGGATTTCATCTGTGAATATTTATATTAGGCCACTTCGTAATTCCGAGTGGTGAATTGTTTTACTTCCCACAGATTGCATTTGCGGATATTTACCATTAGGATTCAAAGCTTGACTGGTAAAATCTATTCTATACAAATTGTTTCTTAGATTTGTTCCTTTTATCGAATTTGTTTTGGATAGAACTGCAATTCATTACGATTTTGCTGGTAAATAAATATTTTTCTATCTAATTTGAATAAAGAAATTTTACGATTTGGGGCATCTGCATAATATTCCCCAGGCTTCTAAAAATCTGATTATTAGAAATTAAAACATTAGCTTTAATATATCTACATAAAACTAAAAGGAAAAACATGAAAAATAATATTTACTCCTTTGCTGCTTTCATGGCAGTCATAATACTTTTTACTTCAAGTCTATTTGCACAGAAAGAGTATAATTTAAAATATAAGTTTACTAAAGGCAAAACATATTTATATAAGAGTGAATCTGCTACTCAAATGACACAGGAAGTAATGGGAAGAGAAATGAAGTTCAGCACCGATGTCAACAATGTAGTCCGTTTCCTGGTTAATGATGTTTCTGCTGAGGGTAATTCTGATCTGATGTTCTCACTAGACTCAGCAACCATAAAAACTTCTATGATGGGTAAAGATACCACAATGAATGCATCTGACTTTATCGGAAAAAGAGTAAAAGCAGCTGTAACACCTTTTGGTGAAGTTAAAGATATTCAAGAAATAGATACAGTAGCAGCATCAAATAGATTCGTTTCACTTTCTCAGGAAATTAACCGGTTCTTTGCTAGGTTCTCAGGTAAGTCGGTTAAAACCGGTGACACTTGGGCTAATTCAGTAATTGATACACTTAAGAATTTCGGTGGTGCGATAATAGACTCAACCGATTATGTTTATACACTCGCGGGTAAAGAGGTAAAGCTCGGGCATAACTGTTTGAAAATTCCCTTTACTTCAAATCTAAAAATTGACGGTAAAGGAAATATGCAGGGTACTGATCTTTTCATAAACGGAACCGGGAAAGCTACAGGGACTGTTTATTTTGATGTAAAGAACGGATTGCTTGTATACTCAGAAATAGATCTGGAAAACGATATGACTATGGCTACCTCTGGCGCACAGAGCATGGTTATTCCAATTACTCAGTCTGTTAAAGCAAATCAGGCTTTAATTGAACAATAGTTTAATAATAAGATGATCGCTGAGAAGATTAAAACTTGCAGCAGTGCAAATATTCAATTGTGCCTTCATTTTATAAATATACATTCGATCTAGCCGAATAAGCTTACCTTTTTGATGCCGGCTTTAACACAGCCGGCATTTATATCATATCTAGTTACATTTCTATTCATAATTTTTAAGTTGATAATATTAAAATATTTGAGGAGACATATATGAGCTTATTCGAAAAGATGATTTCTAAACATTCACAAAGAATTTATTCTATAGTAAGATTAGTTTTCGGGTTTCTATTCATGAGTCATGGTGCACAAAAATTATTCGGTATATTCGGCGGGCACGGGACAATGGGGATGAAGATATTTCTGTTTGCAGGAATTATTGAATTCTTTGGAGGGATTCTTATTGCAATCGGTTACCGGGCAAGATATATTGCTATTATCACTGCCTGTGAAATGATATATGCATATTCAACCGTACATTTTCCACGCGGTATGTGGCCGATAGAAAATGGCGGTGAACTTGCTGTTCTTTATTTATTATTCTTTTTATTTACTATCGCTAATGGTGCGGGGCCCTGGAGTGTTGATGCAATAATTCTAAAGAAGAAATAAATTATAAAGGCTGCTCATGCGTCAAGCAATGTAGAGTTCCCAGTCCCCATACAAGATCGACTGCGTGAATTCCTATTACCGGCCTATCCGTTATTATTTCAGAGAGGATTCCAAGAGCAATCTTATCCATTGGATCATTAAATGTAGGTACAAGTACTGCCGCATTAGAGATATAGAAATTTGCATAGCTAGCAGGCAGCCTTTGCCCTTTAAATATTACCGGTTCGGGCATGGGAAAGTCTATTACTTCAACTGAAGAGCCATCGCTTAATTTAATACCTTGAAGCCGTTCTTTATTCTCTTTAAGAAGCACATAATTATCATCGGACTTATTTTTCTCTTGTACAAGTACAACAGTATTATTATTTACAAACCTGCAAAGGTCATCAACATGTCCGTGAGTATCGTCTCCGGCGATTCCTTTGCCCAGCCAGATTGTGTTTGTTATTCCAAGGTACTTTCTGAAAATTTCCTCATATTCTCTTTTTGTGAATCCGGGATTTCTGGTTTGTGTTCTTTCATCAAGAAGGCATTCTTCAGTTGTAATTAAAGTACCGCCGCCATTGCTATCAATAGACCCGCCTTCAAGTACAATATGTCTTTGATTATACTCAGCGATAAATCTCTTCAAGCCAAGTTTCTCTGAAGCAAACTTAGGGAACTTTTCATCTTTCTTATAATTGGAATATTTTGCCCAGCCGTTGAATCTAAAATGAATAAGGATAGTTCCGTTATTGTGCTTTACAAATGCCGGGCCTGAATCCCGCATCCATCCTCTGTCGGTTTTTAAGATAAAAAACTCAATATTAGCAGGATCAATATTCGCCGCATCCAGAACCTTTCTTATTCTTTTTTGGTGTTCTTTAGATTCGGCAACAATCCTAACAAATTCACCTCTGGTTATATGTTTTACTATTTCGGCATACACCCATGGAATTGGGGTAAACTTTCCTGGCCAATCCTCCTTATTATGAGGCCAGCCAAGCCATGTTGCCTCATGCTTTTCCCATTCGGCTGGCAATCGTAAGTCTGCAGTAGTATTAAATTCATTTACCATTTATTTTCCGTCTAGAAATCTTTCTTCTATTCCTTTATATGCATCTATCCTTCTATCGCGAAGGAACGGCCAATTTTGCCTAATATACTCTATTCGTGATGTGCTAATAACAGCAAAAATCATTTCTTCTTTATCAGTAGATGCTTGTGCTAGTATTACTCCCTGCGGATCAGCAATGAATGAAGAACCCCAGAACTGTATACCGGCAGAACCGGCAGTTTGTTTTTCTATGCCAACACGGTTGGCTGCAGCAACATATACTCCATTTGCGATTGCGTGCCCTCTTTGAACAGTCATCCAAGAATCAAACTGAGCTTTGCCATGTTCTTTCTTTTCGTTAGGGTGCCATCCGATTGCAGTCGGATAAAATAATATATCTGCACCCTGCAGTGCAGTTAATCTAGCACCTTCGGGATACCATTGGTCCCAACAAATAAGAGTCCCAATATTTCCATACTTAGACTTAAAAGATTTGAAACCTAGATCTCCCGGTGTAAAATAAAACTTTTCATAGTAGGAGGGGTCGTCAGGTATATGCATCTTCCGGTAATGGCCAATGATCTTACCTTTTTCATTAATTATAACAGAGCTGTTGTAGTAAACACCTGCTGCCCGTTTTTCGAATAATGGAACAATGATAACTACACCGTTCTTCTTTGCAATCCTTCCGATTATTTCGGTTGATGGTCCGGGTATTGTCTCTGCAAATTTGAAATTCTGAATATCTTCAACCTGACAGAAATATTGAGAGCGGAATAATTCAGGTAAGCAAATAATATTGGCACCTTTCTTTGCAGCTTTATCTATCCATGAGGCTGCTTTATTAAGATTATCTTCAGGCTTTTTACTCATAGAAATCTGCAGCAGTGCGACAACATGCTTTTTATTATTCTTAGTCTTATGTTCTTCCATTTAATTTACCTTTTTTTTCAATAGCCGATTGATGAAATGATTTTACCGTTTTGGTCATATTCCTTGCTTGTAAGCATCTTCCCGGAAATAAAATATTCTTCCTTTTTTAATTTGCCGTTCTCATAATAAGATTTAACAAAGCCGTCAATCTTGCCGTCATAATAATTTTCTATTTTTCTAAGTTGGCCGTATTTATAATAATATTTCTTTGTCCCGGCTATACTGCCGTAAACGTATTTAGCCTCGGATTCAATCAAACCGTCATCATAGTAAGTTCTATAATCGCCGAATGGCAGATTATATTTGTTGTAAAAATATTCTTTTAGGTTATGGTTTTTATAATAAATTATTTCTATTCCGTTTTTCTGGTTATTCTCGAAATTAGTTTCAGACTCAAGCGTACCGTCCGGATAATATGTACGGGTTATTCCTTTTTGAACCCCGTTAATATAATCAATAGATAATTTTACAATCCCGCCTTCGTAATATGAGTAAGACCTGCCTTGCAATGTATCGTTAGTATAGTGCCATTCGTTTTTCAAAAACCCGTCTTTATAATATTCTCTAGCCTCGCCGTCCTTTTTATTGTCTTTGTAGTGAATTTCTTCCTTCAAAACACCATCCGGATAATAAGTTCTATCAGTTCTTTCAGTAGATTCCAATTTGCCGAGAAGAGTAAATTTGACTCTGTTTTTTAATACACCATTGATATAAAAATCCTTTACGCGCAGGTCGCCTGCAAGATCATAAATCTTTACTTCGCCGTCCAACTCATCATTCTTATAATTTGCCTGCAATGCTATGGTATTATTGTCATTGTAAACAACAGACGGGCCATTCCTTAATCCGTTTACATAAGTCCTAAGGACTTCTACCTTCCCATTCTTAAAATAGGTTTTGGATATACCGTTTAGCTTTCCATCAACATAGTTCCAATCACCTTCAAGCTCACCGGTTTTATAGTATGTATGGGCAGTATCCTCAAGCTCTCCGTTAACATAATTTTGGACTGCCCATAATTCTCCGGTTTCATAATACCATTTTGAAATGCCATTCTTTAGTCCGTTATGGTAAGTCCATTCAATACTTAAAAGTCCATTTTCAAAATACCAGTCAGATTTACCTTCCTCTTTCCCGTTAGAGAAATTCCAGACTTTCCAGAGTTTGCCGTCGGGATAATATTCAATATACTCTCCGTTAAGTTTGCCGTTAACATAATCACCCTGTGTTTTCAATACTCCGTTGGGATAAAAAGTCTTTTTAACTCCAGCATTTGTATTGTTTTGAGCTCTGCCTGCACTGAGTAAGAACAATTGAATGAATATTAATAAAATTCCCGTTTTATAGGTTCTGAGCATAATCTTTTCTGAAATTAGTTTAAATTTGTTCCTGTAGTTAAATAATGTCATAATTCAAATTTCAAAATTAAAACTATTTGAGCATAAGAAAAATTGGAAGGCTATATATAAGACTAAAATCATGGTTTATCAACATAAATATAGAACGCAAAGAAATCTAATTGTCTCTATATTTCTTAATTTGCTTATAGTGGCAGGCGAATTAATCGGAGGTATTATAAGCAACAGTCTTGCCCTTATTTCAGATGCCCTCCACAATTTCGGTGATTTGATCTCACTAATATTAAGCCTAGCCGCAGTCAGAATGTCTAAATGGAAAGCCACCCCCGATAAGTCTTACGGATACATCCGAGCGGAAATTATAGTCGCTTTTATCAATTCATCAGCGCTCGTAATCATCGGAGTTTATATTATTTATGAAGCAGTTGGAAGGCTTATAACACCAGAACAAATAAATGCACCCTGGATAATAATAGTGGCAGTCTTAGGTTTTGCAGCTAACACTATATCCACATATCTGCTTCATAAGAATTCTAAAGAAGATCTAAACGCAAAGACTGCATACCTGCATATGTTTTATGATGCTATGAATTCATTCCTTGTAATAATTGCAGGGATATTTATCTACCTGTTTAATTGGGTAATCCTTGACCCTGTATTTTCAATTATTATCGGATTGTTCATAATAAAAGGCGGCTGGGATGTAGTATTGGAGACAGTAAATATTTTAAGCGAAGGAACCCCTAAGGAAATAAATATAGATCATGTATATTCGTTTATTTCGTCATTCCCCGAAGTAAAAGATATTCATCACCTTCATATTTGGTCGTTGTCGTCTAAAATGTTCGCTCTATCAGTTCATGTTGTAGTAGAAGATCAGCTTCTCAGTAAAGGTTATTTGATAATTGATAAACTGGAAAGAGAGTTAAAAGAAAAATTTAATATAGACCACCCTACTATTCAGCTTGAAGCAGATCTTAGCAAGGAGCAAAACGGCATAATAAAGATCCAGCATATTTAGATATGCCGGATCACTATATTATATCTCGTTTAATGATTTTTTTGCGGTTGAAGCAATCTGGGCATCGGGGTGATCCTTTATTAACTTTGACCAGATTTCTTTTGCTTTATCGTTATCGCCTTTACTTGCAGCAATAGCACCTAAGTTATAATAAGCCTGTAGATTATTTTTATCGTATTTAATAACCTTTTCCAAATCCTTTTCTGCTTCCGAAAAATTTCTTTTCATATAATTCAAATATGCTATCGAAACAAGCACGTCAGTCCTTCTAGGATACATACTTAGTATCTTATTATAATAGTCTATCGCCTTATCAGGTTGATGTGCGGCGGAAAGAAAATCTGCATATGCTTTGAGATTTGCAGTATCACGTGGATTTTTCTCCGATTCCTGTTTAAGCATTTGCATTTTCTGCATTATTTCTTCGGCAACGTTACTACCATTAGGAAGCTGAGCGGGATTATTTAAGCTTTTATGAATATTATCATTCGGCACTTGCTTCCCTATAATGCTCCCCGCATTATTTGTAACATTATTATCATTCTTCGAAATGAATATAAACACTAATGCTGTAATTATTACCCCGATTCCGTATATATAAATAGGCTTAATATTTTTCATCTTCAAATTCCAATGTTTTAGTCACTTCAATTGGCAGTTTTTATACCAATTGAATGACAATAGGAGAAGAAGAAAAAGTTAGGCTTTCTTATTAAAATCTAAAGAAATGAACCACTCTATGTTTCTGAATTGATAAAGTGCATTAAATTTTTCTCAGTTTTTGGAATACATAAACTGTATTATAATGTATGTTTTTAATTTGGGTAGGAGATAGGATACACCAAAACTAAAGTTGAGAGAGAGATGCCTTAGCCTTTTGAGCAAGCGGAGAATTTGGAAATTCCTTCAATATTCTAGTCCATAATTGACGGGCTTTTTCGGTGTTGCCTTCATTTGCAGAAATAGCTCCAAGGTTATATAAAGCATCTACGTTATTTTTATCTAACAAAAGAATCTTATTTAAATAACTCTCTGCTTCTTTTAAATTTTTCTCTGAGAAGTAGATATAAACAAGCGAGGACATTATGTCTACTCTTCTGGGATTTATTCGTAAGATCTTTTGATAATATTTTATGGCTTTATCAGTCATTTGAGCATCAGTTAAAAAGTCTGCATATTCTCTAATCTTTAGTGTATCATTTGGATGATCTATTACAGCTCTCTTTAGTTCTTCCATATGCTGCTTTATTTCGGGCATAACATTGCTTTTGTCTGGTTTCTGTGCAATCGGATTTACTAATCCGTTATGAATAGGGTCATTGGGCAGAGTCTGGCCATTAACAATGGGCGGGGCTTTCACTTCCTTAGTTTTATCATTACGGATATTCGCGAATATGAACAAGGAAATAATTCCAAGCACAATTCCGCCAAGGTATAAATATAAAGGTTTTATTTTGCTAAACATTATTTATATATATTTTGATTAGAATAAATCTACCGCATAAGCGATATTAGAATTTCTAAACCGAATTCAGGATAAAACCTCATAAGATATGTCTATTATCGAAAAAAGAAATTCGGGTCTCTAATTATTTTACTAAATATCTAAGTTTAAACTTATAAAGCCCGATCGATTAAATCCAGTTATCTAATACTATAAGTGAAGCCAGTCATAAACCGGTTGTAAGTAGTTACGCCGTCAAAATCTCCTTCATAATAAAAATTGAAGAAGAGCGGGCCGAAGATCTTAGTATAAATCTGAACTGTTGCAGATTTCTGAATAAAATCGGTTATGGCATTTCCAAAGCTATATTTGATTTGTGAAAAGCCGACCGATAAAGTAGTAACATTGAATGGAATAAACTTAGTCAAAGTAATCCCATACATGGAACCGTCCTGATAACTTCCATAAATTCTATTATAAAGGACAGTTGCCGATAAATCAATTAATGGAAGCTCAGCTTCGGTGACAGAGAAATTCAAGTTGCGTGAAGGTTTTACATCTCCCCTCTGATAACTGTAGCCTCCGGAAATGTTAAAGAATAGTCCGCCGCCCGGTCTAATAAAAAACCCTGCATTTACTCCCTGCATCATTTCATTCGTAAAGAGACTATCTAAAAAGCTTTTGAAAGTCTGATAATAAACAACATTCTTTCTTTGGTCGTATGAAAGATTTATTGAAAGAAATCTTACAGGAGAATATTGCGTATTAAAGAAAATGCTTGTTAAGGAGAAATCATTCATGCCGATGTTATTTTGTTCTTTATACAAATCAATCTCGGAAGAAGCAAAAAGATATAGGTTCGGGATGATAGTATTAGTATGCTGAAAGTATAAATATCTTCTGTCGGTTTTTCCTGAATAAGTCTGCTGAAACAGAGCTACTGTATTTTGCATAACACCGTTGTTGAGTGAATCGGTTCTATTTATGTACCCGCCGTACTCGAACAGTTTCCCGTCTAGGCCCATTGTATAGAAGTCCGGCCTTGAGCCTACAACGCCGCCTATAGCAAAGTTTCCTAAAAATGATTTCTCTAATTCTATACCGTCAACCGGCCCGAGGCTTGAAATATTATAGTTAATATGCCTCCCTGCCCATGCGGTGAATCCATCCACCTTGTAGCCGAGTGATAGGTCATACACTCTAAGGTTGTTAAATACGTTTGACTTCACATCGCTCCATTCCGAGCTCATATAATTCAGATTCATATAGTTTGTAAAATAAAATGAGCCGCCGTTTATCTTTTGCGCGTTAAGGTTAACCGTATAATTCCATCTCTGAATACCGACACTGTTGACATAATTAGCATAGTTCGAAAATGAGTTAGCACTTATACTACCATAAAAGTTCGGCCTATTTGCGGGAATTTGAAACTTATCCGCTTTCACAGTTGTGTTTTTTAGGTTAACAAGATTAGTATCTTTTTCGGTTCCGGCTTTAGGAACCTGAACTGTCTCAGGTCCGTTATTTACTGCCATTGTGAAAAGAACATCTCCAACTTTAATATCCAGCTTGGATATTTTTTCTCCAGAAACAGACTGTGAAGACTTGAACTTCACAATCATAACAGGGATGCTTTTCCCCCTGCTTTGATAATAAAGAGTATCTCCGACTGAAATCCCGTCGGTGTTCTCAAACTTAACATATATATTTTGAGAAGTAACAAAAGATACTGTCCCGGTTTTTCTTACCAGTTTTGAATCATGCGCAAAGGCAGCACCTAAAAATAATATTGTAAAGGATAAAATCTTAAACATCATTTTTAATCTCATATTCATAATTTTCCAACTTTTATATATCATTTCCAAATTCTTATTCATCAATTTAACCTCCTTGTCCTGTCGGATGACAAGTATAGCAGTCCTCATTCTGATGATGAGCATCTTTATGACAAACTGCGTTGCAAGAATGGACAGCAAAGTTTGAAATAGTTTGATGACAATTTGCACAGGTAGTATTATGGCTTCCGGTTAGCGGGAAGAACTGAGTATGATTAAACGTAGATGTTGTGAACGCTGTCGTAGTATGGCATTGCGTACAATCTGTCGGGTAGCCTGCCGCTTGGTGAGGAGGATTTGTTGTGCTGTTGTAATCTGTTGCATGGCATGCAAAACAAGCCGCCGACGTACTAGTATAATTACCGTTATGACAGGACTGGCAAGTCACTGTTGTATGTGCGCCTGTCAACGGGAAGCCTGTATTGTTATGATTAAATGATGCATCTCCAAAGCTTGTTGTTGAGTGGCATTGCGAGCAGTCATGTGAGAATCCCTGCTGCGCATGGTTTGGATCTGTTGTACCGTTATATTGAGTCGCATGACATGAGTAACAGTCTGTCGGCG
>Ga0075269_10000079_pt1 | contig 16071 bp, 8 predicted proteins | sample SF_Rice_5C_0N_10_FD_69773 | JGI IMG/M metagenome (GOLD analysis project Ga0075269, IMG submission 69773) | Rice paddy soil microbial communities from Twitchell Island, California, USA - SF_Rice_5C_0N_105 | ecosystem: Environmental > Terrestrial > Soil > Paddy field/soil | place: USA: Twitchell... | reverse complement strand
ATGGAAAAGATTATTCCTATATTCCCTCTTAAGCTGGTAATTTTCCCTCAATCACTTTACCCACTCCATATTTTTGAGAAGAGATATAAGAAACTTATAAATAGATGTCTTGAAGAAAAAATTGGATTCGGGATCGTTTCCCTTTTGAATGATGACCTCTCTCATATTGGAACTTATGTCGTCATTGATAAAATCTTAAAAACTTATTTAACGGGCGAGATGGATATCGTTGTAAAGGGCATGCATAGGTTTTTTATTCTTAATCATGAAATCCATCCTGATGGCTATTATGTAGCGGGTATTAAAGAATACAGAGATAGCCCCGGGGAAACAGATATTATTTTAATAGAGGAAATGGAAATTAAGTTTGAAAATTTAATCGACAAGATAAATTATAAACTTGAAGATAATTTCTGGGGTAATTATAAAAATTCAAAGCTAAAATCTTTTAAGGTTGCTGAGAAATCCGGGTTAACAATTGAGCAGCAGCAGACTTTATTATCCTTAAGGCATGAAAGTGAAAGAATAAGCTTTCTTATAGAACATTTTGAGAAGTTAGATACGATGCTCAATGAGAACTCCGCATTCAAGCAAATTATTATCGGGGACGGTTATATTAACTAGTTACACTGTATATTACATTCCCCCTGTTTTTATTTCAATTTATTGAATATTCTGTATATAAAATACTTATTTTTAATCCGGTTTTGCACTTAAGAAAACTGTTTAGCATCTATCATTCAGTTTACTTGCTAGGACTCATGTATTCAAAATATTTTTCGTAAACTCTAATTCTATTATTCGCTCTGGCTAAAGCAGTTTCAGCACGGGGGACATCTATTTTCTCAATGTGCTTTCTTTCTATTCTTTCCTGTGCCCGGGCAATGGCATTCTTTGCACGCTCAATATTTATCTCGGAAATGGATTCTAACGAGTCGGCAAGTATCTTTACTTTATTGTTGAGCACTTCTATTGTGCCCCCGCCGGTAGCGAAATAAATTGTCTTATCATCAGTGACTTCAACTTTAATTGCACCTATTTCAAGAGTACTAATCAAGGGTGCATGATTATATAATACTTGAAATGCACCTACTGCCCCCGGAACAATTATAGCTTTAATTTCACCTGAGTATGATAATTTATCCGGAGTAAATATTTCTAAATTTAATTGAGGCATATTATTTCAGTGCTTTTGCCTTTTCTACTGCCTCTTCAATTGTACCGACATACATAAAAGCAGATTCGGGTACATCATCATAATCGCCATTGATAATTGCTTTGAATCCCCTTATCGTATCTTCAAGCTTAACGTACTTTCCTTTGTAACCGGTAAACTGTTCGGCGACATGGAAAGGCTGACTGAAGAACCTTTGAATTCTTCTTGCTCTCTTAACCGTTGTTTTATCTTCATCTGATAGTTCATCCATACCAAGAATATTGATTATATCCTGGAGGTCCTTATACTGCTGTAATATCTCTTTGCAGTTTTTTGCAACATCATAATGCTCCTGGCCTAATATCCCCGGTTCAAGAATTCTTGATGTTGATTCTAAAGGATCAACTGCCGGATATATACCTAACTCTGATATTTGACGGCTTAATACTGTTGTAGCATCAAGGTGTGAAAATACTGCCGCAGGTGCAGGGTCGGTTAAATCGTCCGCCGGTACATATATAGCCTGGACGGATGTTATCGATCCTTTGTCAGTTGAAGTAATTCTTTCCTGAAGAGCACCCATTTCTGATGCAAGGTTTGGTTGATAACCTACTGCTGAAGGCATACGGCCAAGCAAAGCACTTACTTCAGATCCGGCTTGAGTAAAACGGAAAATATTGTCAATAAATAAGAGAACGTCTCTGCCCTCATCATCTCTAAAGTATTCAGCAACAGTTAAGCCTGTTAATGCTACTCTAAGTCTAGCTCCAGGGGGTTCATTCATCTGTCCGAAGACTAAAGCTGTCTTTGCGAGAACACCAGATTCTTTCATTTCTACCCAAAGATCATTCCCTTCACGGGTTCTTTCACCCACTCCGGCAAATACTGAGTATCCTCCGTGTTCTTGAGCGATATTATGTATTAGTTCCTGAATAATAACTGTCTTCCCTACTCCTGCACCTCCGAATAATCCGGTCTTACCGCCTTTTGAATATGGCTCGATTAAATCGATGACTTTAATACCGGTCTCAAAAATTTCAGTCTTGGTAGAAAGGTTCTTAAATAGTGGTGACGGCCTGTGAATAGGATACCTCTTTTCCGATTTAATTTCTCCTAAACCGTCTATTCCCTTTCCTATTACATTAATCAATCTTCCGAGTGTAGCAGGCCCAACAGGCACCGTTATCGGTTCACTTGTATCATAGGCTTCCATACCGCGGACTAATCCATCTGTTGAATCCATGGCAACAGTGCGTACTCTATCTTCGCCTAAATGCTGCTGTACTTCGACAATCAGTTCTTCCTTAACACCTTCAGTATTTGTTCTTGGTATTTTGATAGCGTTATAAATTTTAGGTAGATGCCCTTCTTCAAATTCAATGTCAATAACCGGACCGATAACCTGAATTATTTTTCCTTTAATTTCGCTCATTATATTCCTATGAAGAATTTAAATTTTAGTCCACAAATTTAAGTATAAGGGTAAGATTTTACAAGTATTAAATTATTAAAATGTTTTATCCGGTAAAACATCAGCCTATAAGGGCAGAATCTAAATTCTAATAAATAAAGCTAATTAACCATTATCGAAGCAGTAGCATTTTTTTAACCTGGTAGAAATTTCCGGCAGTTAAAGTATAAAAATAAATCCCCGAGCTTAAGCCGGATGCATTAAAGCTTACATTATATGTACCTGCTGATTCATTTTGGTTTACCAAGGTTCTTACTTCCTGGCCAAGTATATTAAATATCTTCAATATTACTTGACTCCCCTTTGGAATTGAAAAAGATATTATTGTAGTTGGATTGAAGGGATTCGGGTAATTCTGGAAAAGATTGAAATTGGAAGGAATATTTTTATTGCCCTGCTTTTCTATCCCGGAAATTATATCTGAACCTCCGGCTTCTATGTATCTTGCTTTGAATTCCTGAAGATAAAGATTAGCAATTCTGTAACTATGGATAATTAACGTATTCTCATTGTTCGAACTCTCGGCAGAATTTGACCAGTTATGTGAGCCTGTAATTACAGTCTCATCAGCAGTACGTGTATCACCATCCACTATTGCATATTTATGATGTAATAATCCGGATATTGCGCTCCCCTTCATTAAAATATCTACTCCGCTGTTCTGGAGGAAACTGTATTGATTGCCGGAATCGGTATTATTATCAAGTATTATATGTACTTTTTTACCTTCCATTTTCTTGTTTACTAAAATTTGTGCAAGATCGCTTCTTGTAAATGTCAGCATAGCAATATTAATAGACGAAACAGCTTTATTTAATGCGGCACCGATTTCTGAAGTAGTATGATCAGTAGGATCAAAATAGAGCTCAACAGGAGTGCCTGCAATATTAAATTGATGAGGTGTATTATCTGTTTTTCTGACCCCAAATCTGGAGTTTGAAGCATCAGGAGTTTCATTTACACTCCCCCACATCTCATCAAACTCTACTGTATAGGCATTTGCTATTGACTTATCTTGAATCTCGATAGCGTTCTGTGCATCATCATTATTGCCGGGATCAGTTGCATTCCATGAACCCGACCAAATCCAGTCGTTAGTATCTGTGGTATCATTATTATCGAATACTCCAAATTTATTATGCATCAAACCGGCACCATTATTCAGCGGATCAAAATTATCGAAGATTACAGGGATACCTGAATTGCTCAACGCGCCCCACGGTGCAGTAGAATGATTATCGTATTCGCCTATTACGCGGACTTTCACTCCTCTATTTTTTGCCGAAACAAGCGCATTTGCAATGCCCGCTCCTACTGTTCCGCTTAAGCTGTATAGCGCAAGATCAATAGAGTACTTAGCTGAATTTATCCTGTTTATAAACTTCTGAGAAATGCTGACGCTCTGAGCGTTCTCTCCTGCCGATACCGAAGTATCAGCAGAATGATTAAAATAAACATTCATTATCCCAGTAGATGTTTGAGATGCAGTTGAGAAAAGCTCATCGCCTGTGTAATTAGTTCCGGCAGCGCTCCTTGCACCTACCTGAAAATGATATATTGTAGCTGGCTTTAATCCGGGTAAAACTACGTCATGTACTGTATCGGTTTTGGAAATTACTACTGAATCAGTATAATTATTTGATGCACCATATTTTACTACAGCCTCAGAAAGCTGAAGTGTTTTAAATGAAATAGTTATTGAATTAGGAAGAATATTTTTTTCAACAGGTTTAGTTAGGTAAACCGGCCCGCTGCTTTGAATAATGTCTGACTGCGAGCGCGGATTAACTTCGTAATCTGCTGTATATGGCGGTGTAACTGTAGTTCCTGGTTTATATTGTTTTAATATACCTATTATATCAAATGTACCGCTTGGTTCTGCTATGTTCCCTAGGTAAGCGCCGGTAGTCCCCGTAGCATCGGTAATGGTTTGGTTTGATGAATTATAAGTTACTCCGTTTAACCTGACTAACCTTCCTTCATTTGGTTCGGTATAGTCTTCAGAATTAAAAGTTAAATTAACATCATCTGCTGTAATGACTATAGGATCAGGTATTTTATTTCCATGGGAATTAATAATAAATAAATCTGCATCCGGAGTAATTTCTGTAAGCCCGCGGAATTGGGTAATTGCACCTGTAATTGTTACACTGTCTCCGGTTTGATAATTAAAAAGCCTTGAAGAATTATATATATCTATTCCTCCGGTAGCATCTTGAACATAAATATCTGTAGAAGTAGAATTAAAATCTGCAGTAATAATTCCGCTGATTGAGACTATTGCCCCGGTGCCGTAAGGAGATGCCGGAACACCATTAGAATCATTTATATGTATCTGGGCTATCGGTACAATTTTAATGATCTGGATCCTTGGTAAACTATTTAATTGGAACAATGTTCCGCTAGCAACTGCAGTTTCAATTTGAAAATCAGTATGGCCGGCATTGGCAGGTGCAGTAACATTTGAGATTTTTAATATTAAACTGTCCGTTGAAGTCACTGCTATAGAAGAAATATATATGGTATCACTTTCAATTGAAATAGAAGGAGAAACTGCAGCATTCCCGGAAGCAGTAATATCTGATAAATTTTTACTCCATACCCAGCCCAATGAAGAAGGAATTACAACTGCCGCACTAGTAAGCGTATGAGTTCCGTCTCCTGCTAATTTAAAAGTAAGATCCGTACTTCCTGAAGCATAAATAAAAGCAGGGGAAATAGATGCAGTACCTGTACCGTTACCGCCGTTATCAATTGCCGGCTCAGACAGACTTGAAGAATTTTGTGGCTGCGGGGTTGTTCGCTGAACAAAGTCGTTTGCATTATTATCTGCATCGTAACCATTGCCTTCAAGTTCATCAGCGCCGCCAATGCTCATTGAAGAAGCATCGGAAGTACTTTTAGCTTTTCTTTCGAGAGAAACACCTTGAAGAGCCTTTGGAGCAGCGGCACCTTCATAATTTCCTGATATTGCAGAACCCCAGCCAACTAAATCTATTATATTGCCTGATGCATCTCTTACAAAAACACCGCCTCCTGAATTACCTAATCCTAAAGTAACAACGTCGGATGAATTATCCCTATTAGTTACTCCGCCTCCGCCGAATAAATAGTATTTATGCGCCTGTATAATAGTCCCTGATGGGAATGTATATTTATTATTAAAAGAAGTGCTTGATGCGCTTCTGTAATCTATAGTCCAGCTGCTGACATCTACAGGAGATAAAGTAGGATTATAAATTTCAACAAACTCATCATTGTTAGAGGAAGATGATTCAAATACTCCGTCTACAAGGATTTCGCTTATTACGACATGATTCGCAGTTTGTGAAAAAAGAAATTGTGTATTAAACAAAAATGATAATGTTAGTATAAATAGAACTGAAACTCTTTTTGTCATTGTAAATCCGTGGATAAAATAAATCTTAATATTCTGTTGTTGCCTGTATCCGCTACATAAAGAATCCGGTCAAAAAATGCTACGGCATACGGGCCGGTGAAATATGCTGAACCGCCGAATGATTCGAGCTCGTCCCCATACGGAGTAAATTTGAAAACACTGTCTTTTTGTGAGTCGGCTATATAAATATTGCCTGCATCGTCAATACAGCTCCCTTGCGGCTGCCCGAATTTATTTGGAGACATCATAGCTCCCCCATCCGAAGGTGTTAATCTTGCTTCATAATCTGCCGACATTGCAGTAACGACCCAGGTAAGCCATTGTGTCTTTAAACTGTTGCTGCCGGTTAAGGTAACAACAAAATCAATATTATTTTTATTAAAGGATGTTAATGAGCTGATCTGATTAGCCGAGACTAAGCCGGAGCTTACAGGATCTATATTCGGCACTCTGCCAATGAGAGTATCACCTGCCCCGGTTCCAAGCAATTCTTTTGGACTAAAATATAAAATTGAATTATCAGGGTCAATAAAACTTGAGTTGTTAGGCCCTGTCCTTGCAATATAAAAAGTATTGTTATAAAAAACCGCAGCACCGGTATATTGCCTTCCGGGAAAGTTAAGGTCTACCGGCCTTGGCAGCAGCATAACCTCCGGCGCTATGCCTATTTGATGCTGTACTGCTGCCATGTCATATTTGAACACAGCTCCGAATGTTTTGGTTTGTCCATTTACTACAGTATCGAATTGAGCGCAGACAATTAAGTTCAGCTTATAATCCTGAGCTATTGCGACAGGCCGCTTAACATGTCGTGAACCTAAAATATCGCCGTTAAGGTTCAGCATAACAATCCGGTCGTTATAAGTATCAGCAACATAAATGAAAGGCTCTCTGCCGATAATAATATCTTCAGGCTTATTGAATCCTCCCCACGCCGGATTTAATTGAACATAAACAGTATCGCCGGCAATATTTGCATTCCCGCCCGTTGAATTCAACTGGGTTATATCAAACTTATCACCGCATCCGTTAAATAACGGAATAATCAAAAGTGTGCAGGTAAATAATATTTTTCCAAGCTTCATTAAAAACCTAAGATAATTGAAAATCTTTGTGCGTTACCGAGCCTAACAAAATTCGAAAATGAATAATCTACAGTACACTGTGCAATACTTATCGGAAGATTTATTCCCATACCAAATGAATAATTCTGTTCATCAACATTAAATTTATATCCGCCTCTCAAATAGACGATCTGCTTCCAGCTATATTCTATACCTGTCGAAACATTCTCACTGTTATCGTTCGGATGATTTAACTGGATAGAAGTTGTTATTTTATTATCACCGTATTCTAACGGCTCAAAAGCGAATCCTATTCTGAAAATAGTCGGCGGTGAGAATGACTGCCAATCGGAATTCTCTCTCTTGCCAACAAGGACAACTTTACCATCCGGCGCAAGCTGGTTGCCGAAGTTAGAAACTGCAACAGCAAATCTGGTAGAACCGAGCCCTGTCCAATAATAAGTTCCAAGATCGATCATTACTCCCCGCATTTTCAGCTTATCCAGAGTCTCTTCTATATACCTGACAGTTCCGCCGAAGCTGAATTTATCGGTCATCTTTCTTGAATATGTAACTGCAAATGCAAGATCCCCATAGCTGAAATATTCACCCGTACCGAATGGAGAGAATTCTGTTGTAACCTGCATATCCTGCATCGAAAGTGACGTTACGGCAACACCTACCGCATTTGTTGCATCAATATGATAGACAGCGCCTAAGAAATCATGGTTTATATCAACTACCCAAATGTTATGTGAAAACATTACCTGGTCATTTCCGAACTGAACAAGCCCGGCAGGATTCCAGTACAATGCAGATGCATCATTTGCAACGGCAACAAATGCATCACCTAAAGCAGTAGCTCTGCTGCCAACGCCTATCTTAAGAAACTGCGCTGTTGATATGCCGGCTCTCTGTCCCCCCAAATTCGGGAACAATTGGGCATTAGTTTTTATGCTGAGTATTGTAAATATGATAAAGATTGTAAATATTTTTTTCATAATTAAAACTTAAAGCTAAATCCTAATTTTACATTCCTTCTTGTTAAATAGCGCGAAGGATCATAGGGATAAGGTGAAATTGGTGCCTGTAAGTCAGGGTAATTAGGATCGTTCCATGAATACGGCACAGGATCCCCGCTTTTGTATGCCTTACCGGTAACCGGATTTATTATTGTGGAATTCTGAGTATCTAGTAAGTTATTTACTTCTGCTATTATTGAAAAATCCAGGCCGGCTATTCTGATATTTTTTTCAAAATTCAAATCAATCCAAAACCAGTTAGCACCGATGTTGGTATATAAGTCCGTTACTGAAGCAACGTACATCGGCCTTCCCTGGTTATCATATCCGGTTAGATATGCAGGAGTATATCTTTTCCCCGACTCAAAAAATACTCTTACGTATAAATTATAATCGTCTAGAATTCCTTTCCCTATTCCGAAAAGAGGCTCATCCTTTGCAACATAAAAATTTGTAGTTAATGAAGCAGTAAATGGCCTGTCCCATGGCATAAACCTCTCATTTACTGATTCGTTTATATCCCCCTGGAGCACGAGAGCACCTTCATCAGCGGATGAGCTTTTTCCTGTAACTATCGCATAAGTTGCATTAATGGTACCGTTAAACCAGTTACCTATTCTCTTCTTAAATTCAACTTCAACCCCGCGGGAACGTGCGTAATCTGAATTTACATATGTTACAAATTTATTTGTCATGAGCCTGACGGATGTTATCTGAACTGATCTGGTGTTGATGTAATCGAAAATATCTTTGTAATAGGCTGTAACAGTAAGAACATCATTCGGCGTAAATTGAGTTTTAAGACCAAGCTCGTATGCTACCGTAGTTTCAGGATTCAGATTAGGGTTACCGAACTGTTGGAATGATGACTGTGCGTTTAGAGGATTCAACTTTGCATATACGAACTGTGGCCTTGGCCATTTGCTGAAATGACCGTATGAGAAAAACAAAGTTTGATTATTTGTTACAGGATGAGAAATTCCAAGACGCGGGCTTAACCTCGCCTTAAATCTTCTATTCCCGAACCATGCAAATGTATCGTTCTTATAATCACGGCGCGTCTGATCAGGGATTGTAACTACTTCAGGATTGTTTACTGCATCATCGACATATTTACCGGGGAACCAGTAATCGAGACGAAGTCCGAAATTCAAAATCATTCCGCTGAAGTTAATATTGTCCTGTGCATAAAGATCGCCGACTGCAGGATATACTTTGTAGATGTCATTGTTAAGCCCCAAGGTACCAATCCAAGGCTGATATATATCAACTACTTGCATTTCCTGAAACTGTGTCTGAATTCCTGCCTTAAATTTATTCTTCTCATCGAAGAAGCTTGTAACATCAGCTTTAATCGAGTATTCGTCAACATAATGATCATGCCAGGTATACGGATTGCCGTAATCCCAGAAACCGTCCCCTGGTATTACTCCTATGGTATCATGGTTCATGTTATAATATTGAATCGGGAAATTAGGGATATCCTTCGGCTGTGTGTATTGATACCAGTTTTTCCCGTTTGCATCTGCACGTAGGTTTGTATAATAATATCCGAATGTCAGCTCATAATATGTCTTTGCGTTTAAAGTCTGAGTTAATGTTAAAGAATGAAATATATTATCATGCGTATATACATTTGCCTGGTTTAATATATTTTGAAAAGTATATTGGTAGCCCGGGCTCGGCTCAACATATTCTAGGTTTGTCTGAAGTGCCCCCGTATTCTGGCTTATGGATACTGACTGGTTAAAGGAGTAAGAAAACTTTAATGTCGGGGAATATTTATAAGTAAGCTTCCCAAGCCAAAACCAATTATTACTAGCCCTCGGTGCAAATCTAGTTCCGTAAAATGTAGACGAAAAAAGCTTTCCTCCGGTGGGTTCATAATATCCTTGAGTTATACCGTCGGTCAATCCCATATAAAAATTGCCGAAGAAAGTTAACTTGCCCGGTATATTGATACCCAGTTCAGGCAGCACTGATGATGTAATTGGCTCCGGACCGCCAAGGTCAAATTCCACGATATCAGAATTAAAATTATGTACGGAGCCTCTGTTATTTAAATTGTCTGTTTTATATGATAAATATCCGCTGTACTTATCACCGCCTTCCTTTGTCTTTACATTTACGACACCTGAAGTAGCCTGGCCGTATTCCGCATTGTATCCTCCGGTAATAACCTCAACTTCTTCAATTGCATTTGCGCTTAATTGAAGCCCGAACCCTGTTCCTGCCAATGGATCCTGAACTGATACTCCATTTAATAAAAATGCATTCTCATATGTCCTGCCCCCTCTAATGTGAATTTCATTGTCAGAAGCTACAATACCTGCCTGCTGCGAAACTACATCGGATACGTTTTCTACTACAGCATTTTTTATGTCCTCCGCAGATATTGTCGTCTTACTCTGAGTTTCATCCACTTCAAGCAGAGGCTTTGAGCCTACAACGACTATATCATGATCCAGCGTTAGTGCCGATTCCGTCATCTTCAGGTTTAATACTCTTGTCTTACCCGCTTCAATCCTATAGCCCGTATATTCAACAGTTTTGTACCCTATGAATGAAATAGTTATGTTATAATTACCGGGAGCAATATTTTGAATTGCGAACTTTCCGTCAATATCTGTTGCTGCTCCATAGTAAGTTCCCTTTAATAAAACATTTACTCCGATAAGAGGCTCGTTCTTTGCTTCATCAACTATTTTACCGGTTAATGTCCCGGCGCTCTGCCCGAATATTGAAATAAAGCTTAATGAAATAATTGTAAATAGAATTTTTTTCATAGGGCTAATCCAAAATCTTGAAATACTTTTCTAAGAAGTATACTTGCCGTATTGCTTCCATCTGCTTTATGAAGCGGTAGTCCGATAAAGAATAGATTCTTTTGCGAATCGGTAAATCCTATAAAACCTTTCATCTCATGGTTTGGGAAATAATATATCGGGATTCCCCCTAAAGAATTTACATAAAATGATTTTACTCGAAACACATTCGCTGTAAGGGTTAAATCAGGATAACCTGTTCTAGAAGTATCTGTTACTCTTACATTACTTAATAATGATAGTTTTGTATCGCTTGAATCTGTATTTATAGGTAAAAATCCTTGCAGTACAGTAAGGTCAAGGTTCTGCGGAAACTGCATTGAGAAAGCAATCTTTCCTCCTGCAGTTAAATAATTTTGAGTTACTGCGCTTGCCAGGTCTAAGGATGGATTATTGTCAGTATACCAATAAACATATTTAAATAATTTAAGTGTCAATAGGAAAGTTACATTTAAGAACGGCGGTGTCTGGGAATGGAAATTATATACATCATATTTGTTCTTTAAGCCCAGGCTATTATCAAAAATATTTGCATAAAATGACGGTGCATTGTCCATTACCGCGTAATCATTTACAATTAAGAGATTACCGCTTGGCTTTTTAATATACCAGCTCTTTCCGTTCCCCGGTATTGCTATGAAATTTGATTTTGCGCCGGACATATCTTCAGCTTGTACATAAAAAATATTGTTTCCGTTAAGTTTGAGTCCGGGCAGTTTCTGCTGAGCAATATTGGTTTCTAGCCCGCCAATAAGTATATCCATCATTGGTGACGCTGATGAAAAATCTGTGGTTCTTATAGACACATTCCTTATTGATCCATCAAGCGGAACTATATTATTCGGGTTTGTGGTATCATTTAAAGCAATATTGATTTTTAGGATTGTAGAATTTCCGTCAATATCGTCAGCAATCCATCCGAAAGACATTGCCGGGAATGATGTATCAGGTAGAACTGTTAATTGATCCCATGTTACCGTTGGTGCTGAATTTTTTATAGGGAATTTAATCGACGCAGGATGCGGATCTATCAATCCTATATCTACATAATCTTCTCCGGGATCCCAAACTCCATTTCCGTTTTTATCCGTGAAAGGCTCGGGGCCGTAATCTATTCCGTTCTGTACAATATCTTTATCATATACTCCGTTGCCTCCATTGTCGACTGCGGATACGTAAAAGATATAATTTGTATCAGTAACCCCGATCTGTAATGCAAATAGACTATCATTGGATTTTGTGAATGCCCAATGTTTTCCATCCCACGAAAAATAATAACCTATTACAAATCCGTCAGGGTCATCTCCCCACCAATGAACATCAATCTTGCTAGGCTGCCTGCTGATTGATGAATCAGGATTTAGGAACACTCCTGTTTTCGGCGCTTGATTCCCAATTGGATTATCGGCCATATCCTTAAAGCATGATGACAATATAACTGCCATCAATATGACCGATAAATATTTTATGCTCTTTACCATTTTACCCGTTTTTAATCAATAAATATTTCAACTCATATTAACAGTTGAAAATAGTTTTTTAAGTACACCTTTGTGGCTTTGTGGCAAAAAATATTCTGCCGCAAAGCCCCTAAGACAAAAATTATAGTCTATTTACTTTTATGCCAATACTAATATTATTTACTATTACGACATTTGTCGTCTCGTTTATATTAGTGTTAATTAGTGAAATTCGTGTCTCGTTATTTCAGTAACAGCATCTTCTTAACCTGATTAAACTCTCCAACTCTCAAACTGTAGAAATAAACACCTGAGCTCAGTCTGTCGGCATTGAAGTTTACTTTATATGATCCCGGCCGCATATTCTGGTTTACAATTGTCTGAACTTCCTGACCGAGAATATTATATATCTTCAAGGTTACCATTCCTTCTTTCGGAATTGAATATGAGATAGTAGTCGAAGGATTGAACGGGTTCGGATAATTCTGCTCAAGCATATATTGCAATGGAATATTAGAATATTCGTTCTTAACAGCTACAGGTGTGTAGCCTGAGAAATCATTATTCTTACGCGGAACTAATTTGTAGTAGCTGAATGAATAGTAAAGTATTCCCGTCATTTCTGAAAATTTAGAGCTATCAGTGACTTCAATATTTAATGGATCTTTAACTAAGGTTGAATCCCATAAATTGTGATAATTATGGTTGCCATCCTGCAGCTCAACTCTTGCATCACCGGTTCCGTCGTTAACAAATATCTCACCATGATTATTCGTATTCGCACCTGGCGCTCCATCTGCATTAGTATTTGTTACTGTCATGTCATTGTATTTTACTAGTACGCTTTCCCACTTTTCAACTGTGGTATCGCTGCCTGTCTTCTTATCGATATCGCCGGTATGTAATGCAACAGCATCCGGCAGAGGATTGTTGGAGGAATTAATTTTAATACTAGACAAAGAGTCAATTGATGTTACACTGTAATTTTCAAGTATAACACCGGTCAGTGTAACATTATCTCCTCTTTTAAATTTTAATGCATCAGTACCTATATTTCCTCGGGTACCTATTAAAATCCCATTCCATGGCCCGGTTTTATCCTGCATGTAAATGCGCAAAGGAGTGCTGCTTCCAAATCCCGGAATGTCGGATGTATCCGCAGTAACTATACCTGATAATGTAATTGAATAACCATTATAACTGCTATAACCGCTTCCAAATGGGCTGAACTGAGCATCATGTATTGTTAATGGCTCATTCAATACTTGATAAAAATAATTACCTTTTAATGTATCACTTGGCGAATAACCGGTTAAATCCAAATTATCCTTACCAGTTATAAAATAATCTACAAATGTCGAGTCTTTATTTATCCCGGGTATTACTGCTGAATAAATAGTAGTATCATTCGTAGACTTTGTCATTGTAATTGCAACCCTGTCCTGACTGCCAACCTTATAATGTAATTCAGCGGTTGTAACATTACCGCTGCCTCCTACTATCTTTGCCGAGACTGTTACCGGTGTATTTGTCTTAACTTGAACCTGGTCTCTTTTTATAGTAGATATTGTCGGAGGCGTTAAGGTTATATAAATATCATTGGGATATATCGGAAGCAGTTCAAATCCGTCATTATAAACTGTAATAATTCCCCGGATTGTATTTATCGGTGTTCCGTCCTGCGGCGGCTGATATGTAGAACCGGGCATTTTGTTTGCATCTAATCTGAAATATCTCGACTGAGGATATACAATCATGCTATTCCCATTTCCATCATTTAAATTAAAACCGCCGGAAGAAGTATTCCTGTCGCTTGAAATTAGATTATGAAATTCGACATACATTCCTGTGTATTTCATAGCTCCCTTATTAACGGTGCCGTTGTTCATAAAGTCTGTTAAAGACATTTCCTTTGGATCCGGACGTTTGGGTAAATGTGAAAGATAATTTATTTCTGTAACCGGATTAATCAAAAGCATCAATTCATTGGTTTGGCCATAATTAGTAACTACTCCCGTCATTTCAACATAATCGCCGGTATCTGCTATATCAAAAAATGTTCCTTGATAAGGCGCGGTAGAATCGTTCTGTAAAACATTTAATCCTCCCCATGAATCGCTTGAATCTTGAATGTACGTCCCCCATCTTGCGCCATAATACATAGTAGGCATTCTATTTGTATCGGCATCGACTAATGGTTTAACCATTACAATTCCTCTTACTCTTACTGTATCGTCAGTCAATGTGGATTGAACAAATCCAAGTGTATCAACACCATTAATATTCTGTATATCATGGATTGTAACAAGCGGATATTGGCTTTGGGCTGTGATAATCCCAACAGCTAAAACGCTAAGTATTAGTAGTAATCTAATCTTCATAAAGCTTACTCCTTTTTATTTTATTATTAAAAATTTGCCTCTTTTAATATTACCCGTGTTCATATCTTTTACGGTAAATAAATATAATCCTGTCGCAATTGCCTGATCGTTATTCGATAATAGATCCCATGCATCTTCCCCGCCTGTCATAATCTGTTTCCCATCGCTTGCATAATTCTGGAACCACTTTATATCAGCCCCGTTACTGTTCTGATGATGCTCAATCTTTTTAACTATATCTCCCGAAAGCGTGTAAATAGTAATCTCACATTCGGAAGGAAGATTATAAAAATATATTTTCTTTAATCTCTCTGTACTTCCATCCCAGATTGCACTGCCGTAATAAGGATTTGGATATACTCCTACTTCTGATTTATCATTATTGTTCGGGAGTGTGCCGGGCAAAATACGGCTCATTGAAACTAGCGGACTCGATTCAAGGCTTTCAAGCTTATTCTCCGGGTCTCCTTTATCAAATGCAGTAACTGTAAATAAATACTGCCATCCGTTCAGCAGATTATTTACATCGAATCTATAATAATATTTTGTAGTGTCATTAGGAAATGTTACCGGGTCTTTCAATTCAACCTTAGAAAATCCTGTATTATACCCTATCGAATTCCCGGCACTGTCAAATTGAGAAAGCATAACTAATGAAGATCTTACATCCTGGGCAAGATTTAAATCAAATCCTGCTTCTGTTCTGTATATTCTATATCCTTCAAAATCTTTCTTACCTGAAATAGGATCGACTGAAGCTTCCGCTCTTTTATCCCAATATATGCTAACAGTTTGATTACCGGGTACTACCTTAACCGCTGGTGTCCTTGGAGGCGCCGGAAGTATATAACGTGTTATCTTTCCGTTCCCGTCCATATCTTCACCGGGGTCCAATTTACCATTGCGGTTCCGGTCTTCACCGTAATATGCACGCAGCGCCCATTCAGCATTTGAGTATAATTCAGTCCTCTGTTCTGCATTATCAAGAGATGCAGGATCATTACCGAATTTTTTTGCACAGACAATAGCATACACTACATTGATGGAATCCCCTGGCGCAATTTTTCTGAACGATCCGTCTGTTATTAATATAGATCTGTTCGATGGAGTCTTTAAATCTGCCGGGTTTACTCCTTTATTATAACGGTTTGTCCCTCCGAAGTATCCCTGCATTTTTCTGTACCGGTCAATATCAGTTACTGGCGAAAAGAAATTTGGGTCTGATGTATTTTTATATTGCCATGTTACAAAATTAACTGAAGGCAGTGTGTCTCCTTCGGCTATAAAATTAT
>Ga0075269_10000078_pt1 | contig 16125 bp, 12 predicted proteins | sample SF_Rice_5C_0N_10_FD_69773 | JGI IMG/M metagenome (GOLD analysis project Ga0075269, IMG submission 69773) | Rice paddy soil microbial communities from Twitchell Island, California, USA - SF_Rice_5C_0N_105 | ecosystem: Environmental > Terrestrial > Soil > Paddy field/soil | place: USA: Twitchell... | reverse complement strand
TATCAATTTAATAAAGGGAACCTTCTTATATAATTCTATTTATATTCTTAATATCTTAGATTTTAATCATTTAAAGCAAAAAACCAATATGACAATCTATCTGGGAATATAAGAATAAGGACACAAGATTTGACCTGTCAATCTAACATTCTTTTATCACTAAGGAGTCAATTAAATGGCAGTTCAGACTACGACTACTTTTAACATAGGGCAAAAGGTAGACAACTCAAATAAAAATTACACTACAGCATTAACGGTACTTACCTCATTGTTTTTTATGTGGGGTTTTATAACGTGCTTAAATGATATTTTAATTCCGCACCTTAAACTTGTATTCTCATTAAATTATGCAGAAGCGATGTTAATACAATTTTGCTTCTTCACTGCATATTTTATTGTCTCTCTTCCATCCGGTATGATAGTCGAAAAGATTGGATATAAAAAAGGGATAATAATCGGATTAACAACTGCGGGCATTGGCTGCCTTGTTTTTTATCCGGCAGCCGGATTAAGATCATATCCGATATTTCTTTTAGCGTTATTCATCCTTGCATCCGGTATCACTTTACTTCAGGTAGCCGCTAATCCTTATGTTGCAATATTGGGTAAACCGGAACAGCTTCAAGCAGATTAAACCTAACCCAGACATTTAACTCCCTTGGGGCAACAATCGCGCCGCTCTTTGGTTCACTTATAATTTTATCAGTTGCAGTTAAGACTACGGAAGAGCTTCAGAAATTATCACCATCTCAATTAACAGCATATCAGCTTGTCGAAGCAGGCTCTGTTCAAGTTACATATTTAGGATTAGCCGCAGCTTTATTAATCATCGCAGGTATTTTTGCCCTTATTAAGCTGCCCGAGATTGAAGCAGGATCTGTAGCTGCCAGCGGAGGCAACGGTAAAAGCTATGACGATGTTTATAAAAGTGCATGGGGATATAAACACCTTTATCTAGGCGCAATAGGTATTTTCGTTTATGTCGTGCAGAAGTATCTATAGGGAGCTTCCTTGTCAATTACTTCGGCAGTAAAGATATATTATCAATGCCCGCAGCTCAAGCCGGTAACTTTGTCGCATTTTATTGGGGAGGAGCTAATGTGGGACGATTTATAGGCTCAGGCCTGCAAAGGGTAGTAAAACTTGCCCAAGTCCTAGCTTTTAATTCATTCGCCGCTGCACTGCTCGTTATTATTTCGATGTCAACATTTGGATATTTTGCCATGTGGTCTATTTTACTCGTCGGGCTGTTTAATTCAATAATGTTCCCCACTATTTTCACTCTCGCAATAGACGGATTAGGAAAACATACCGGCCAAGGCTCCGGATTTCTTTGTATGGCTATAGTCGGAGGCGCAATTATACCGGTAATTCAAAGCTTAATAGCTGACAGGATTGGTATTCATCATGCATTTATCCTCCCAGTAATCTGTTATATGTTTATCGCATATTATGGATTTAAAGGTCACGTTCCTTCATTTGCTAAAATTGTAAAAGCCGAATTATGACAATGATAGACGTTACTCTTGGTATAGATATCGGAGGAACTAATACGGTCTTAGGTTTTGTAGATAAAAACGGGAAATGCATTGCCGTATCATCAATACCGACAAAGTCAAACGAATCTGCCGGGATGCTGTTCAGCCGCCTTCACTTAAAAATTGACGAGTTATATTCTACTATCTGCAGTAAATATAAAATGGCTGGTATCTGTATTGGTGCACCCAACGCAAATTATTTCAAAGGTACTGTTGAGCTTCCTCCAAATCTAAATTGGGGGATTGTATACATTCTTGAGATTGTAAAAAAATATTATGATGTCCCGTCTGCAATTACCAATGACGCTAATGCTGAGGCAATAATCTTATTCGGCGGCCTTGCCCTTGCAGGAGATCTGATTTTTGCACCAACTAAAAAATATATGGAAGAGTCCATGCTTAATATTTTCAAAAACAAAGTAAAGCTCCTTCCATCTGCATTACCGGGCGGCAACGCAGCGGTACTTGGCGCTGCTGCATTAATATGGAACGAGCTTAAAAGATAATTATCTTTGTAATGCAATTATAATTTAACATGAAATTATTTTCAATTAATAAAGGACTTACCATGAAATCCGGTATTACAATTTCAGCATCTATTCTGATGTCCTTCATAATTATATTTTTATTTGCCGGCGCAAGTAAGATTCAGAAAGGGCAAATGCCGGCTTATAGAAATCCTAAACTTCCCATTAAAGATAGGGTCGAAGATTTAATAAGTAAAATGACTTTAGAGGAAAAGATTGGCCTTCTCGGAGGAACAGGCTTTGCATCAAAGCCTATTAAGCGTCTAGGAATTCCTGAATTAACAATGACAGATGGACCTCTAGGAGTTCGCTGGGGTGAATCTTCAGCATTTGCCGGAGGAATAGGCGCTGCTGCAACCTGGGACACTGCCCTGGTCAATATGCTTGGCTCAGCAATAGGAAGAGAAGTAAAAGCAAAAGGACGCGACGTTATTTTGGGCCCCGAAGTAAACATTGCTAGACTACCTATGGGAGGAAGAAATTTTGAATGCTTCGGTGAAGATCCATACTTGGAATCGCGCCTTGCAGTAAATTACATAAAGGGTGTGCAGAAAGAAGGTGTTGCGGCTACTGTAAAACATTTTGCAGTCAATAACCAGGAATATGAAAGGATGTTTGTTAATGTCGAAGTTACTCCCAGAGCATTAAACGAAATTTATCTGCCTGCATTTAAAGCATCTGTTACCGAGGCTGATGTCCTTTGTATAATGGCAGCATATAATAAGCTCAACGGGACCTACTGCGCAGAGAATGATTACCTTCTGAAGAAGAAATTAAAAGATGAATGGGGATTCAAAGGATTAGCTATGTCGGACTGGGGCGCGGTACACAGTTCTATTTCAACAGCTAAAAGCGCTCTTGATCTGGAAATGCCTACGGGAAAATTCCTAAATGATTCAACTTTACTCGGCGCTGTTAAAAACGGTGAGGTAAGCAAACAAGTTATAAACGATAAAGTAAGAAGAATATTAACAGTAATTTTCAAGCTCGGGTTGTTTGATCATCCGCGTAAGCCGGAGCCTCAATTATTAAATTCAAAACAAAATCAAGAAGTGGCACTTGAAGTTGCTAGCGAAGGAATTGTCCTATTAAAAAATGAAGACGGTATCCTTCCTCTTCAAAAGGATAAAATTAAATCTATTGCTGTCATAGGGCCAAACGCAGTTTTCGCAAGAACAGGAGGCGGCGGGAGTGCTCATGTTACCCCAATTTTCTCTGTCGATCCTTTATCTGCTTTAAAGACTAAACTAGGCAGCAAAGTTAAAATTAACTACGCTCTTGGAGTTGAATTTGAAGGAGATGCAGTACCAGTAGATTCAAAATATCTTTTTGCACCGGATGGTAAAAGTCATGGATTGCTTGGAGAATATTTTACAAATCAAGATCTTAAAGGAAGTTCCGCCTTTACAAGAACTGATAAACAAATTGATTTTACCTGGGGATCGAGCTCTCCTAAAGATGGATTTCCTGAAAACCATTTTTCTGTCAGATGGACTGGTTATCTTCAAGTTCCTCAGTCAGGCAATTATAACCTAAATATAATCAGCGATGACGGGTGCAGGTTCTTTGTGGATGGTCAGCAGGTAGTAAATGACTGGACAAACCATTCAGCAGAAGGCCATGCATATAAAATAGCTCTGGAAGCAAACAAAAAGTACAAAGTAAGAATAGAGTATTATGATAATATCGGCAATGCTGAATGCGTTTTTTCTTGGAGTAAAACAGGAACTGATCTTATGAAGGATGCTGTTAATGCAGCAGCCAATTCGGATGCGGCTGTACTTTTCGTAGGAACTTCTGCTCAATATGAAACTGAAGGGAGAGACCGGGATAATTTAATATTGCCCGGTAATCAAGATGAACTGATTAATGAAGTTGCAAAAGTTAATAAAAACGTAATTGTAGTTCTTACTACGGGCTCACCGGTATTAATGGATAAATGGCAGGGCAATGTAAAAGGAATTTTAGAAACATGGTTTGCAGGTGAAGAGATCGGTAATGCTGTTGCAGATGTGCTTCTTGGTAATTTCAATCCTTCAGGGAAGCTGCCGATAACATTCCCTAAGCGATGGGAAGATTGCTCTGCATATAAGACTTACAAAGTTCAGGATAGTGTATCTGATTACACCGACGGAATTTTTGTAGGCTATAGATGGTTCGATAAAAATAATATTGTGCCCTTATATCCATTCGGTTACGGATTATCTTATACAAAATTTGAATTCAACAACTTAAATGTTAATGAAACCAGTAAAGACGGTAAGCCGGTTTATAAGGTTACCTTTGATCTTAAAAATACAGGTAAGACGGCAGGCGCTGAAGTAGCTCAGCTTTATGTAAGCGCGATAGAACCTAAAATTGAAAGAGCACCTAAAGAATTGAAATCATTTACTAGAGTTCAGTTGAATCCCGGCGAATCTAAATATGTCGAAATGACTATCGATAAGGATGCTTTTGCATACTATAGCACAGCTAAAAAAGGATGGGCAGTCGATCCTGGTAAATATGAAATTATGATCGGGAATTCTTCACGCGATATTAGATTGAAGGATACTATTACTCTTAAATAATTTTTTCTTCATACTATGCTCCGGGTATCCCGCTCCTTTTTATTGGGGTACTCGGATCTCCTTAAATAATATAAATTCCCCTAAAATCAGTTATCACTTCCAACATATTTCTAACAGATTAATGTCCCTGACTGAGCTCCTGTTTCTAAGGTATTAACAATCAATTAGGTTCCTGCTTTTAAATTATTATCTCGGCTTCGCTTTAATTATAATGCATACTATGAAATTTGCTTATAACCTGAATACATTAAATCCGAAGATTTCTTTCAATTACTCTTTATCTTCAAGTTTCCATACATTAAATTATCAATAATTTTTATTTTGATTTTAACTCCCGGGGTTTTGCATGAAATATAAAATAACTATTTTCAGTATTACTATTTTACTTTTATTATTTATTAATTTAATACCTATTATGGCGCAGGAAGTAAGGCCTATACGCGATAACGTCGGCTTCTGCTGGACTCCCACTGAGATGAACATGCTGATGAAATACCTTTCTTCTCACTCAGCTAAATCTGACAATTTCCCAACTCAAAATCTTGTAGCGGCAATCTCCCCTCATGATGATTACCTTTATGCTGGTAGTGTTTATTATCCATTATACAATCTGATAAAGACTAAGGAGGTAGTAATATTCGGAGTTACTCACGGCACTGTAAGACAGGCAATGAACGATCCGAAAAACGTCCTAATATTCGATGACTATAAGTACTGGCATGGCCCTTATGGCAATGTAAGCATTTCGCCTTTAAGAGAAATTATAAAAAGTAAGCTTGATAAAAATGATTTTATGGTCAGCGATAAAGCCCAAGATATCGAGCATTCTATTGAAGCACTTGTTCCCTTTCTGCAATACTATAACAGGAATATAGAAATTACCCCCATAATGGTAACTCAAATGCCGTTTGATAGAATGGATAAAATCAGCAGCGAACTGACCGGCATAATTTCAGATTATATTAAGCAAAATAATTTAACCCTAGGCAAGGATATTTTCTTTTTGATCTCCACTGATGCCGACCACTACGGCAGAGACTTTGATAACATCCCATTCGGTGAAGACGAGAAAGCACATCAATCTGCTACTGATTATGACAAGAAAATAGCTAAAGAAACATTTAATGGATTACTTACAAAGGATAAAATAGTAAATCTTACTAAGGATCTTTGGGGTACTCCGAAAGATAATCCTCCGTCACCTCTTTGGTGCGGCAAATATTCAGTTCCTTTTGGATTACTTGCATTAGAAAAAATTATTGATAAGATAACCGGCAGAGAATTAACAGGGACATTTTTCAAATATTCAGATTCATGGACTGAAGGGGTGATCCCAATAATACATACCAACCTTGGTACAACCGCACCTTTTTCTTTGAAGCATTGGTGCGGCTGGCTCTCAGCAGGATTTTATCTTAAATAAACTAATATTTAATGTAATCGAATGTTGAAATTTGGAAACATTATATGAATAAAAAAAATCATTTTTTTATCCAGCATCTAGTATCCAGTAACCAGCATCTGTAGGATAAATTCTTAGATTTATGTATGATGAAATCCATTACTCCAGTACTCTATTGTTCCGCTACTCCAATCATAAGATGTGCAAACTAAAACTTGATTATTTTAATCGCCTATGCCTCAATTAAAAAAGGATCTCTCCCGCTTCGATCTTACAATGATTGCAATCGGCTCTATGATTGGTTCTGGAATATTCTTGACGCCTGCTATTATTGCGCGTGCTATTCCGCTTCCATCATTAATAATTTTCGTATGGCTGATAGGAGGAGTTCAGGCGCTTTGCGGTGCTTTAACCTTTGCTGAGCTTGGATCGATGATGCCGGGCGCAGGGGGAGTGTATGTCTATCTCTCTGAAGGATATGGCAAGCTCGCTGGCTTTCTTTACGGATGGGCTTACCTTTTAGTTGTTAATACCGGAGGCATAGCGGCTCTCAGCATAGCATTCGCAACTTACTTAGGATATTTCATTCATTTAAATGAAGTAGGGATTAAGATTGTTGCTGTATCCGGAATTTTTATTCTTACTGTTATAAATGTTATGGGAGTTAAAATAGGAGGTATCTTCAGCGACATATTTACTCTCTTAAAACTGCTTGGAATATTGGGAGTTATTCTTATCGGCTTTTTCCTCGGCAGCAGTCATATAACAAATTTCTCAATTTCTTTATTCAATTCATCTAATAGCTGGACAGGGATTGGGATTGCAATGGTAGGAGTTCTTTGGTCTTACGGAGGCTGGCAGCATGCGACATATACTGCCGGTGAGGCCAAGAATGCAAGGCGTGATGTCCCGATTGCTATGATTATTGCGGCGTCAGCTGTTACTGCTATATATGTAATTATAAATATTGCCTATATGTATATGCTCCCTTTAAATTCTATAGCCTCCTCATCAAGTTTGGCTGCCGATGCTGTTCAAATAGTTTTAGGCCCTGTCGGCGGAAGCTTGATAGCACTTGCAATTTTTATTTCCACTTTCGGTACCGCTGGCATATATACTTTAACTGCTCCCCGTATTTATTTTGCTATGGCAAGCGACGGCATTTTCTTCAATAAGATAAGCTCAATTCACCCGAAATATAATACTCCTTATTATGCTATAATTCTGCAGTCCACATGGGCATTAATTCTCGTGCTGTTCTGGGGGACATTTGAGAATTTAATCTCATACGTAGTCTTTACTGATTGGATTTTCTTTGCGCTAACAGCATATACTATATTTATTTTTAGAAAGAAAATGCCTGACGCAAAAAGAGAATATAAAACTCTTGGATACCCTTATACCCCTCTTTTTTTTATTGCAATTGCAGTCTGGTTTGTGGGTAGTACTCTGATTGAGAAGCCAGCTCAAGCAATTGCCGGGATTATAATGCTGGGATTAGGATTGCCGGTTTATTATTACTGGAAAAGGAAAGGATGAGCATGTGAACAACATTAGTGTATATTTGCATGGTGCAGATAAGTTTTGCTTTGTAATCTATCAGCAATTTAATATTTCAAATAATTTTATTAGACAAGCAAGTCTAGATTTCGAGAACCATGAATTACACGATGTATCTCAACTGTCTTTTAACGAATAATGTAAAATACAAGATAAGATTCAACAATCAATACTCTATACCCATATTCTTGCAGCTTCGGATGCCGCGATATCCTACCAAGTAAGGGCTGTTTTTCAAGCAATCCAATTTTATAATCTATCTTATCAATAAATTATAAAGCAACTTTGGGATTATCTTTTGCTATAAATTCCAATATTGATAGAAGATCTTCCTGTGCAGCAGGTAGATACCTGATATTATATTTATTTGGCATTTATCCTGTGACGGAGCTTTGTTATCATCTGTTTGTGGGTAATGCCTTTCTTACCTTCAGCAGCCTGCATCTGGGCAGCTCCTAACTTTCCGAATAAATCAACTTCCGCTTTAAGACGCTCATTATGATCGATGCTCATTACTACAAGATCGCCTTCGCAGTTCGTAGTCAAATAGACAGGCTCGTCTTTTTCTCGGCAAATAGATGCAATTTCTCTTGTACGGTGACGAAGACTTGATATTGATTTTATAATCGGCATTTTATAATCCATATTATTTTACCGCAAATTAGTACCTTATTAGGATATAATCTATTGAATGGAAAAATGCTGAGTATAGAATTACTGGATTATTTTTTCTGGAAGGAGATAAAATATCTAAGTTAATTACTTCTTCATCTAAACTTTAGTCAATTCGAATATTGCACACCCATAATGGCAGTTGAAATTCTTCATTATATTTTCTTCGCTCAATTCGGAATTCTCAAACAATTCATTATTGTCATTTATGTAGGAGAACTGATCGATCGAATAATTCTCTTTAAGAATTGATAGAAGGAAACTCAAACTAAATACCCTGTGTGCATTAAATTCTATCCTCTGCTCCCCCATCGGCACTGATATATAAAGCTTTCCCCCCGTCGTAACTATTTGATTTAGATTATTTAATCCTTTTAAGTATCCGTAATAATCGATTGTATCACCGTATCTCCCTAATCCGAAATGCTCTAGTGCATGAAGACATGAAATAGAATCACAATAGTTTACTAAACCTTCTTCTATTTCCTTGGTAAAATCTACCTGAATAAATTTGATGTTTGGGATATGTTTATCTAACGGCCTTATGTCGAATACTTCAATCTCTCTATATGATGCAACATGTGCCACAAAGCCGTCTATTCTTGAGCCGACATCAACGTGCTTAATAGGGTGATTCAGAAAGATTCTGCGGGCAATTAAAAGATCCTGATGGAAATAATGCAGTTCAATTGTACCGCTTTCTGCTAATCGGTCTTCTAAACAGAAATTGAACTCTTTAACCGGGAAGTCATTATTAGAATACTCAATTTGTTTCTTAAGCTTAAAGTAATCAGATATAAAAGGCGGTAAACCTCTAATAGTGTTTACCGCCTTTTCAGGGTCAAACCCAAGTAATCTTAAATAGTTGTAATACTTTTTAAGTCTTGACATTACTAAAAATAAACCTTAATCGTCATTACAGAAAATTTCTTAGTGGGTATTTTTACTACATTGCCCTCAAACTTAATAGTCTTACCGTCAACTTCCATAAAGTTCGATTCCAATACTTTCTTTGGAGCCTCCGGAAGTGTCAATGTTGCTTCTGTATCTTTTCCTTTAGATTCATACCATTGGATAACCCACGCATCTGAGTTTAATGCCTTCTTCACGGATGCTAAAACAACATCATTGCCTTCAAGTTTAATAAAAGTCTTTTCTTCCGGCAGTTTGCCTTTATGAACTGTATTTAGCTTGGCAATTAACGGCTGATTGAATTCATATCCGCGGCGGATTGTATTGGCTTCCTTCCAATTACCTGTATGAGGATAAAGCGCGTACTCCATTGAATGCTTACCCATGTCAGCCGTCGGATCAGGCGATTTGGGTGAACGTAATAGTGATAACCTCATTACATTATCTTTTATATCGTATCCATATTTGGAGTTATTTATCAGACTGACACCGTAACCATTATTAGATAGGTCTGCCCATCTTTCTGCCGGGACTTCAAATCGTGCTTTCTGCCAGCTTGTAATGCGTAGTGTCGAGCGCTGAATTGTTCCGTATGGGATTTCATAAGTTGCATTGGTATCATAAACCGCAACGGGGAACGCGACTTTAAGCATTGTATGGGCTTCCCACCAGTCTGCATCGGTCTTGAAATCTATACGGTCTACCCCATTATATAAGATTATGTCCTGAGTAAAAAATGAATTCGGAAAATCAACTGTCGGATAATCTTTCCTAACTCCCGGCTTTAAATAATCTCGGTATAATCTGACTATTGTTCTTACCGGGCCGGATTCTACTACTTCAGCCTTTCTGAAATGAGAAGGATATTCAACTCCGGTTAATCCGAGATTCCATGCATCCCACTGCTTCGGCTCATCCTGTAAAAGCTGAAGTCTATTTCCTTCACCCGTTAAAACTTCCTTGCTGTTCTTTTTATCGTATATGCTTCTTACCCATCCTGTTGTAGTATCAATCTTAACATCAAAGAATTGATTCTGAATTTCAGTAACACCTGTTCTTAAATCTGTCTTGCCATCATAAGGTTTTCCTTCTTTTAATATATAAGTTTTATATCCAAGTGATGGAACCTTATCAGCTATAAATATTATTTTATTAGTAAACCGGTCAACCTTCACCATCTGCGAAGGGATCTCTTTTCCATTCTCATCAAGGATAATATATTCATTCTTATCACCTTTGGGCAATGTAAATTTAACGACATCTGTTCTGTCCCATGCTAAAGAATTATAAACCGTAAGAGGCTCGCCGCCTTTTATCTTAGAAGTATTTATATCTTTATTTATATCACTCAGAGCGCCGTTCAAAACAAAATGGCCGGTCTTTTGAACTTTCTTATATTTTCCCATCGCATCAATGTAAATTTCCCTTATGCCGCTTCCGGGAAGTATGTCATGGAACTGGTTGAACATAGTGTACTTCCATGCATCATTGATATCTGACGCATCGTACTTATTCCCGAATAAGGTAGATATAGATGAGAACTTCTCAGTTTCAGTCAGAAGGTTCTCACTTAGCCTGTTGTATTTCTTTATCTGGCTGTGCGTTGTATAAGTACCCCGGTGATATTCAAGGTAAAGCTCATCATCCCAAACCGGAAGCTTGGTAAGATCCTGGCTCTTCAGCCAATCAATATATTTACCCGCCGTACCGTATTGAATATTGGGATATATATCTAATGTCTTCAAATGCTCTATCCGGTCTATCATCCCGATTGTCGGGCCGCCGCCGTGGTCTCCGACTCCGAATAATATCATGAATTTCCTGAATCCTGTATTTGCTTCAAACTGTCGAAGCCAGTCAACTAGCTCATATGATTGTGTAATAGTATTTACATAATCAAACGGGAAGTAGGAAAGTATTTTTGATCCGTCAGGCGACTCCCACCAGAATACTCTGTAAGGAAATACATTCGTGTCGTTCCAGCCCAGCTTCTGTGTAATGAATGCATCGATTCCCGCATTCTTGTAAAACATTGGCATGTTCCAGTTGTACCCGAATGAATCAGGGTTCCATCCAAGTGTTACATCCACTCCTAGATTCTTTTGGAAATAATCTTTAGCATATAGTAGCTGCCTGTCCCATGAAACTCCGTCAGGAAGATTGCAGTCCGGCTCAATCCACATTCCACCAACACACTCCCACCTACCGTCTTTTACTCTCTCTTTTATTCCCTTGTAAACATCTGGATACAAATCCTGCATCCACTGGAAATACTGCGCCGCACTTTGCGTATATGTAAATACCGGACGCTCATTCATTATGTGAAGAACGGAGGCAAATGTATTTCTGCAGACCAGCTTTGTCTCTTTAGAGCGCCATAACCAGGCTGCATCTATGTGCGCATTAGAATCAAAGTATAATGTGAATTTCTTTGCGAATTCTTTTATGGGCGTAAGCTGAGAACGTACTGCTTCTAATGATTGATTAAACTTATCCATATCACCTGCCTTCAAGGCTTCGATATCAACTTCCCCGGCAAGCTTTTGGAGCAGCTCATTCAATTTTATTTTTTCATTTCTGTCTATAGTCGATTTATCGATATGCGGATCGTACATTACGTGTGAGTTAGTCTGATATGTATCGAAGGAAAGAAGCTTCTGCCCTACTCTCATACTCAAAGCGAAATCTTTTATCTTTTGCTGTACCGGAGCTGAATTCTCTGATTGTATCTCCGCCCGCAGAAGCCTTAATGGGCCGCCGGTATTGATTGCCTTAATGGCTATGGTAAACTTTTCCCCCGGCTTTGCATCTTCGGTTAATACAAAATCACCGTCCCAGGGAAAGTATCCCTTGCTATCTCCATTGATCCAGAGGTATCCATAATCGTCTACACTTAAGAGAAGCATAATTTTACCCCGGACTGGCTCGCCTAATATTTTATCCGGCAGAATAATTTCCTTTCTCAGCCAACATGAATCATCGTAATTGTTCTCGCCGATCTTTAAAGTTCCCCAGCCCGAATCATCAAAGTTTATATCATAAGGGTTCCCTTTGAATACGGCATTCTTATCGCTTAGATTAGGGCTTATCTTCCAGCTATCAAATGAAAAGCTGCTTAGCGCTTCGAGCTGCACTGCAAGCTTGTCTACTGGTGTTTCTTCTTTAATAGATTTTGTCTGCGCCATTAATAAAAAAGGAATTATTAAACTAATAAATAAAATGCTAACAAATTTCATCCTGTACCTCTTGAATATATTGAAGAAGAGATTTTAGACTGTAATTAAATTAGTACCGCCCACAATTTGAGTGATGTAAAACTCAGGCTTCTTTCCAAATGTACTTTCATAATTTTTAGAAACTTCATTTCTGAAACTATCAATTGCACTTTCAAGGACAAGGTTGATTGTGCAGCCTCCGAATCCTCCTCCCATCATTCTAGAACCTATCACTCCATCTACGTTTTCCGCGATTTCAACTAGTGCATCTAATTCTGCACAGCTTACTTCATATTTATCCCTTAAACCAATATGCGACTGATACATTTTCTCGCCGAAGGCTTTAAGATCATGATTTTGAAGGCAGATGCAGGCGTCAAGCAGACGCCTATTCTCTTCGACTACATACTCACACCTTTTGTAAACTACATGGTCAAATTTGTCTTTATTATCATGCAGCAGCTCCATGCTGACATCCCTAAGGCTTTTTATTTCAGGGTCCAAACTCTTTAAGATTTTAACACCCTCTTCACATTGATGCCTTCTTACATTATATTCTGAGGAAGCAAGGGAGTGATGAACTTTTGAATCACTTAAAACTATTTTTACATCTTTGTATTCGAAAGGGAAGTAATCAAATTCAAGACTTCGGCAGTCTATTTTTAGTGCTTTGCTCTCTTCACCAAAAATATTAATGAACTGGTCCATTATTCCGCAGCGGACACCGACAAATTCATTCTCTGCCCTCTGCGCCATCTTAACAAGCTTTAATTTGTCTACCTTTAAATTAAAAATCTCATTAAGCGCGAATGCAAGTCCCGCCTCAAGCGCGGCAGATGAAGATAATCCGGATCCTATCGGAATATTGCCCCCGAATACACAGTCGAATCCGCCTATATGTACTCCTTCTTTATTGAACTGATCTACTACCCCCATCAGATAATTTGCCCATGATTTTTCAGAACGGGAAAAACTCTTTACTTCGAATTCATGGCCGTCATTCATATCTGCAGAAATGATTCTGCATCTACCGGTACCGTTTTCGGAGATGGCAAAATTAATACACTTATCAATAGCAGCCGGTAGAACAAATCCTTCATTGTAATCTGTATGCTCGCCAATAAGGTTAACCCTGCCGGGTGAGCGAAAGAGTTTCGGCTTACCATTAAACGTTTCTAAAAACTTAGTTTTTATATTATGTATATCACTTTCCATTATTCTCATTTCCAATATTTTAATATAAACCTCTTTGGGTCTATACATATAATCTTACTTTATATTTGAAAATTACCGATTATAAATCTAAAGTAATTTAATCCGCGAAAATCCGCCTAATCCGCCTAATCCGCGAAATCCGCGTTCTATTGCTTACATCACCTTCACTTTTCTGTTCTTCAAGATAAATATTACTCCGACAATTATCATTATCCCGCCCCACCAAACATCAGGATGTATACTCGCAAGGACTTGTTTATCTGCAGATGGATTTATTAGAAAATAAATTCCGTTCACTTCAATTACTAATCCCATTATAAAAAGTATCAGCCCAACAAAATACCAGATCGGTTTCATATCAATTTCTCCTTCCTACCAGAAATAAACATTTAACAAAATCAAAACGATCAAAGAAATGATCGCATAAAATTCCGGCCTCTTTATAAAAGGAACATTTACATTCAGGTTATCCTTCGTCAAACCTTTAACCAACCCAACCAGCTCTTCTTTTGGCTTTTTCTTTGTAAACAGACTGATAACAATAGTTACTACAAAACAAATCAGCCATGCCCACCATGCTCGCCAGAAGTTTGCTGCCATATCACTTGCCGGACTCGATAACGTAACCGCTGTTCTGCTTATCCATTCAAACTTAACTGCCAAATACAATATGAATGAAGAACCCATGCCGGAAACTAATCCCCAGAATGCTCCGTTAGGTGTAATCCAAACAACAAACATTCCTAATAACATAGTTGCGAATAGCGGCGCATTTACCCATGAAAAGATCGCCTGCATGTAATCCATTATGCTCGGAAAACTCATGGCCCAGTAAGCAGTGCCTAAGCTTATAATAATACCCACTATTGTAGCCGCTCTTCCCATCCATAGAAGATGAGTATCGGAAGCTTTCTTATTTATTATTGATTTATATATGTCATAAGTCCAAACTGTATTGAATGCGCTTATATTTCCCGCCTGCCCCGCCATAAATCCGGCAAGAAGTGCGGTAACTCCCAGGCCGACTAATCCTTCGGGATAATAACGCGCAATCAAAAGCGGCAGTGCTGAATCATAATTTATATGTCCGTTATCCGTAAGTAAATGGAAACCGCTTTTAGGATCATTAGCAAGTACTAACGCAATCAATCCTGCAAGAATAACTATGAATGGTATTGCCATCTTAAAGAATGAAGCAAGTATCGGAGTCATCCTTGCCGACCTAAGATCCTTAGCAGAAAATGCCCTTTGCACTACAAGGAAATCTGTGGTCCAGTACCCGAATGAAAGTACAAACCCCAGTCCTAAAACAATTCCGCCCCACGTTACCATCATCCCGTTATCAGCAGGACTGCCTGATGTTGACCAGAGAGTATTGAATGACTGCGGTATCCTCGACAGCACCTGATGAACACCGCCAAGCTCAATCAATCCTAAAACTGAAACTAAAAACAAACCGAACCATATTAAAAAGAACTGAATTATCTCAGTAAAGATTGCCGACATCAATCCGCTGAGCGTTACATAAACTGCAACTGTAAGCGCTGATATCCACATGCTTACATGCCATGGCCATCCGAAGAATGTATGCAGCACCAAAGCCATTGCATAAAGGTTAATTCCCGAAACTAGCAGAGTCATTATCGCAAAGGCGATCCCGTTGAGTACTCTCGTCTTCTCATCGAAGCGAAGCTTTAAATATCCCGGAACTGATTTTATCTTGCTGCTGTAATAAAACGGCATCATATAAACCCCCAGGAATAACATCGCCGGTATTGCACCAATCCAATAGAAATGCGCAACAAACATCCCATACTTAAAAGTATTACCGGTCATTCCAAGTATTTCTAATGCACCTAGATTTGCAGATAGGAATGCAAGCCCGGCTACCCATGAACTGTTCTTCCTTCCGGCAAGAAAGAAATCCTCTTCACTCTTAGTGAATTTCTTTAAGTAAAATCCAATCCCTATTACAAATCCGAAATAGATTGCAATGATAAGCCAATCAACTGGCGATAGTCCGATTGCTGTCATAAGCTGTTCCTTATTGTAATTTAAGAACAATTATAAAATTCTTAACTGTTAAAAATAAGTCTTTAAAATTAATTTCCCTTATATAAACAACACTCTTTTTGTTACTCTTTTTTGTTTAATGCTCCATAAAAATCATTTCTAATAATATCATTTTTAATTTACAAAATTATTGATTTTAATATTCATTTTAGTAATATTTTATATGCTTAGTTTAAGGGATTATTCCGAAGTTATACTTTGGATAGATGAAACTATTAAATACATCTAACGCTCTTTTGCCGCCACACTCAGTTCTATCCAAATGTGTAAATAAAAATCATTTGTAATCTCTTTAGCATTTCTTAATAATTAAAAGGTAATCGGGAGAACGATAATCAGCTATGGCATAAAACTACTACTTATATTTTAAGAATTTTCCATATTAGAATATTAATATTTATTGAGAATAAATACCTAATAAAAAGGGCTTTATGTAAAATG
>Ga0075269_10000077_pt1 | contig 16654 bp, 11 predicted proteins | sample SF_Rice_5C_0N_10_FD_69773 | JGI IMG/M metagenome (GOLD analysis project Ga0075269, IMG submission 69773) | Rice paddy soil microbial communities from Twitchell Island, California, USA - SF_Rice_5C_0N_105 | ecosystem: Environmental > Terrestrial > Soil > Paddy field/soil | place: USA: Twitchell... | reverse complement strand
TACATCTCTCAGCATTACAATAATAACATTAGGTAACTACAAAGTATTATCTGATTGTTTGGATTCTATATATAGATACAATGCTAAACTTGATCTTGAAATAATATTAGTTGCAAATAATGTTAACGATAAATTTCTAAAAGAGATTAAAAGGAATTATCCATATGTAATAATATTTGAGACAAAAGGCGTAAAGGGATTTTCTGAAAATCAAAATTTAGCTTTAAGAAAAGCAACTAAAGAATTTGTTTGTGTACTTAACGATGACGTAATATTTGTGGATGATAGTTTGACAAGGATGGTGACCATATTAGTAGATAATAAAGACATATCATTTATATCTCCCAAAATATTGAACCTTGATGGGACAAATCAATATTATCCCGAATTAAAAAATATTTCAATTACCCTATTCATAAAAAACCTCATCTTCATTAAAGAAAAAAAGATAAACTATAAGATTATAAGTAACATGATCGATAATAGTTCAGGAATGATTCAAATATTTTCTTTAAGCGGTGCATGCTTTGTGGCAAGAAATAATATCTTAAATGAGTTAAATTATTTTGATGAGGATTACTTTTTCACGCCAGAAGATATTGATTTAGCTATTCGAGCGATAAAAAAGGGATACAGAATATACATGTATACAGACTCTAAAGTATTTCATATTAACGGAAATTCGTCTAAGGAATTATCATCCATTCTTTTATCATGCGGCTGGAGCGGAATATATCTTTTGGTTAGAAAGCATTATGGATTTATAAACGAAATTGTTTTAAGGATAATATCCTTTATTATGAGCATAGTTAAGATATTTTATAGTATTCTGGCAAATAATTCTAAAAGTAAAAAGAGAATAGAATATTACAAAATGCTTCTTACATACTCGCTGCGCAAGATGGATCCAAGAGAGGTCTTTATAAAACTAAATAAAGCGGGTTAAAATTGTTTTATATCTAAGATAAACAGAAAATTATCATTCCAATACAGTACTCCTAAAGCTAAAATATAAAAATATTAAAAGTCAATGATTGAATTATTTTATGTAGTATTTATTGTCTTTCTTATTTATCTCTTAGAGAGAAATAAGGATTTCATATATGTGTTTCCTATGTTTCAGGTAGTGGTAGACGCAAGTTTTTCCTATTTCCCAGTACTTAGCTTTGCCACTTTTTACCGTGCAGCAATGCTAATAATATTTGTTTTATATTTTATAAAATATATTAGACCGGCACCTATAGCGAATAACATTTATGCGTTTCTGATTTTAAGCGGGATTTTAGCAGTAGGCTCACAAGAATTATTATATTCATTAAAGGCTTATTCTCAGGTTTTTTTATCCATGATTATGTTTCCAATAGGGCTCTATTTTATAAATACTGATAAGAAATATGATAAGCTTATAAATTCATTAGTCCCAGTCATTTATATATCCCTGGCTTTTATATTGATGGGTTATTTATTTCATGCGGGAAAATCACTAGAATATTCATCAATAGAAGGAGAAGAGGACATAATAGGTTTGTTAGGCAGCGGCGGGTTATATTCTGCAGGAATAGGTTTAGGTTTGCTGCCTATAATCTTACCGCAAATGACGAACAGGTGGAAAAAAAGAGCACTGATAATTGCAGCAGTTATACAATACATCTTTATTTTATTGAATGTCAGAAGAACGGCTATTATTATTCCGCTAATAGGAATTTTAGTTGCCATATTATATATGAAAAGAAATCCCAAGTTGATAATTGGCCTCGTCTCCGCAATATTGTTATTTATAATTTTGCTGCCTTTTTATGAAGGAATTCTGATACAAAGAATAGGCATAAGGGAGCAGCAAAGACAAAACAAGTTCTTAACTTCGGATTTTTACAAGCAGGAAGCGAGATATAAAGAAAATATTTCCTTATTTGGTGAATACTTAGAGTTTGCCCATCCATTGAATGATCTGCTTGCTCTAAATAATAATGCATTTGCAGAAAATATTAAAAACAGTAAGTCTGTGAGTAGAATGTACCATACGGATACAGCAAAACTGTTATATGGGACAGGTATTGTAGGACTACTTCTATATTTGCTAATTATCCTAAAAGCTTTTGAAGTTATTTTTAAGTACAGAAGAAAAGGCGCAAAGAATAACAAGTATTTTATTACATCGCTTTCATTACTTCTTATTATTTTGTTTGTCACATTTAATGGAAGCATAACTTTAATAGCGTTTAGGTCTATACTTTTTCTGATATTAGGTGCATCAACCGGGATGCAAAGAAGGACTTATATCAAATATTTATACTTGACAAAAATTTATAAAGAAAATAAAATAAATGGGCGGATTCTTTCTTTTCAAGAACAATTCTGATCTTGATATAAAAAGCATCAAGAAAATATTTATTAAAAAAGGTTTTGAAGAGCCTATTTTAATAAAAGATTACGAGTATAGTATTTTGATGTTTAAGAAAATTAAGAACCCTGAATTAAACTATTACACCTCAAATAACAGGTCGATATATATATCGGGCACATTGTTTTATAAAGGCCTTTCTTTTAAAGAAAGCGCTAAACAATTGTTCGATGATTTAATAATAGATAAAGTGGATAGCTCGGTACTATTCGGAAATTATTTTATCCTATTTCAGAACGGTGGGCGCAGCTTGTTTATAGTAGATCCCGGGAATATATATTCAATTTTCTATGACACGCAAAAACGATTTATAACATCATCATTTTTAGCTGCAATTACTGCTGTTAGAAGCAATTTATCAATTAATAAAAATGCTGCGACAGAACTATTGTCCACTGGATCTGTAATTATGCCGGAAACACTATTTAACGAAGTAAAAAGATTTGATGTAAATAACCCTGAAAAGTTTGGTCTTATGTTAAATAAACATTTTAATTATAACACTAACCATAGGGCACTTCCTAAAGGTGGAGAAGAAGCTATAGAGCAGCAAATAAATATACTTCAAAATTATCAAGGCTTATTAGCTGATTCAATAAATAATTTAGGAATTGACATTGGATTAACAGGAGGATACGACAGCCGTCTTCTTTTTTCAATATTTAGTAAATATGGTAAGAAAGTTTCAATTCATTCACATTATCGAAGCGAATATTCAAAAGAACTTGAAAGCGCCAAAAAAGTTGCTGAAATAGCAGGCTTCAAATTAAACGTTATTAAGGTAAAACCTCCTTTGGAAAAAGATGAAACCGAATTTAACGATACACTTGAAAAGTCTTATTTGTTTTGCGACGGCGAGATAATAGCCGATAATTATTGGATTGAAGATTATAACACATTGGAATACCGACAAAACGTACTAGGTTCTAACTCAATTGGTATGAGTGGTATTGGCGGCGAACAATATAGGTCAAGCGAAAGAAATTCCATATATACAAACGACCTTAATGATTGGATAAAATATAACATGCTTTACAAACAGCAAGCAAATAAGTTTATCCTGAATGGTGAAATAGAAAATGTAGCAAAGGGGATGGTTGACAAAACTTTGAGAATGTTGAAGCTGACAGATTCTGCTCTTTCTCCATTAAATCTTAAAAGATTTATGAATGAAGTATATAATCCGGCAAGAAGAACAGTAAGGGCTTCACTTGAAAACCAGTTGAGCTATTACTTAATACCTTTTGCTGAATATCCGGTTTCAATTTCAGCTTATTCGGCAATTCCATTCCTCGGAAAATCCAATAGGTTCCAGGAAGAGATGATAAGAAGAACAAATATTGAAATTGCAAAAGTAGAATCAGATTACGGATATAATTTCTATGAAGGAACTCCAATAAAAAAAGATTTGATAGTTATGATAAGCAGACTCTTACCGGATAACTTTTTTTATAACCGGATATACAGCAGGAAAAAAACTTTGAACGATGATTATATGTTCAAATTAGAATCAAGATTTGATTCTGTTAAACGATATGAGAATAATGTTGAAGAACTTGAATTACCTATAGATTTGAATTTGTTAAAGAGTAATTCGATATTGAGCCCACTGCTTATTTCTCTTGGCTTTTTAATGGAAAAGTTTCTTTAACCTTAAATAATATTATTTTATGAAAAACTTTATTAAAAAGATAATAGTAAGGATTATCAATATACGTAAGAGAGTAGTGTTGAGAAAAAAAATTAATATTATTTATAAAAATGTAATCGAAAAGGAGAGCAATCATTCAAAAATTGAAATTGATTACCAGCATTTAGAATTATGGAAAGAACTTTCCAGAAGAATAAACTTTAAATGGTATAATACTTATTCAACACTTACCGGAATGGCGGATCCAAACTACATACCGGAAAATATTTATTATTTAACCATTGAGCCGACACTAAATAAAAAGCCATTCTATAAATCATATTCAGATAAGAATTTTTATGATTTGTTTTATGAAGGAGAAATGTTTCCCAAAACATTATTAAGGAGAATAAACAATAATTACTTTGATCCATTATATATTCCAGTGAATATAGATTCTAAAGTTCTCAAAGATCTGATGGGAATTGCGAAAAGAATAATACTAAAACCGTCAATAGATTCAGGCGGAGGAGAGAACGTAATACTAATGAATAGAAATAACGGGGAGTTCGAAGATAATTACGGGAATAAGCTTACCGTTGATTTACTTGATAAATTCAGCAGTGATTTTGTACTTCAGCCATACATAGAGCAGCATGATTATTATAAGAAATTTAACAAAACATCCGTGAATACTGTTAGAATATTAACATACCGCGATGTAAAAACAGAAGAAATACATATTCTACAATCAGTTTTAAGAATTGGCAAACAAGGAAGTTATGTTGACAACCAGGCATCAGGTGGAATTGCCTGCGGGGTTGATAATAAGGGTAGGCTTAGATCTTTTGCTGTTGATAAAACAGGAAATAAATATGTTGAATATAGCGGTATAAAATTCATAGAAGCAGGGAAATTATTTAAATATGAAGAGATGTGCGGCATTGCCAGAGATATTGCAATAAAGAATTATTACTTCAGATTATTAAGTTTTGATTTTTGTGTAGATTCAAATGGTAAGGTGATCTTGATAGAGATAAATAATATGAACCACGAAATAAATTTCTATCAGATGACAAACGGGCCGCTATTCAACCAGTACACAAAAGATGTAATTAATTATTGTAAAAGAAATAAACTAACAGTTTCATTCGACTATTCAATATGAAAATTACAGCGTTAACGGACTACAAAGGATATTTCGGCTCGAAATGGGATGCAATACCATATAGAAGCGGCATGGATAAAGATAAAATAGCAGCCTATTTTGCTGAGAATTCGTATCAATGCGCCTTTAAGAAATTTGAGCAAGTAAATTTAGGCGAAGTTAAAGAAGGGGACTTGATTATTTATAGCTCAACTGAAGATTCTGATTATAGATATAAAAGCTTTATAGAGGATATCGTATTAAGCATAGAATTAAGCGGTGCTTTAGTTATTCCAAAGTTTGTAAACCTACGAGCTACAAATAATAAGGTGATGATGGAATTATTAAAAAACATAGTAATTCCAGAACAAGCAAAACATTTACCAACGTTGTATTTTGGGGCACTTAATAAAAATGGAATTAAAGAACTACAATATCCTTTGGTGGTAAAAGCTGCAGGTGGGGCAGGAAGTAAGTTTGTTTTTTTAGCACATAACTTTAAGGAACTTATTAAAAGGGTTAAAGATGTAAGTTATTCATCAAACATTAGTCTAAATATTAAAGAAAAAATTAGACTACTTATACACAAGGGATATTATCCAGAATCAAAATATAGAAACAAATTTATTATTCAGAAATATATAGCAAATTTACAAAATGATTGGAAAGTACTTGTATTTGGTAAAAAATATTTTGTCCTTATGAGATATAATAGAAAGAATGATTTTCGAGCAAGCGGTAGTGGTAATTTCATATTCCCGTCTGAATTACCTGCCGGCTTATTGGATTTTTGCCAATATATATTTGAAAAATTAGGTGTGCCAAATGTTTCTCTAGATATTGCATTTGATGGTGAAAAATTTTTACTAATAGAATTTCAAGCAATATTCTTTGGCTCATACACTTTAACAAAATCTAAATATTATTTTACTATGCACGAGAATAGGTGGGAAAAGAATTACGGTGAAATTGAACTTGAAAAAATATATGTAGAAAGTATTATCAATTTTATTGAACAAAAGAAGATTGAAATAAATGCACCTAAATATACTTTTTATTGGGGGAATGATCGATAGGAAATTAGAATCTAAAATATCTCCTCTCCAAAATTCTAAGCTGGTTAATAATATATTTTTAGTAAGGAATAAAAAATATGTAGGAGATAAAATTAGGTGCTATTATCCTATAAAGGCTTTTAGTAAGAACTTTTTTCTTAAAGAATTGTACCGATTGATAATTTCAATATATATTATTATAAAATTCGATCCTAAAGTCATAATAAGTGCTGGATTAGTTTTACATGGAGTATATGCAAACATTTTAGGTAGAATATTAAAAAAAAATACTATCCTTTTATTAATGGGTGAAGCTGAATTGCCGCTAGATATTCCCATAAAGTCAATAAAAAACAAAATATTACTGAAGATTGCTTTACTTGCAGATAGAATAGGAGTTCGGGGCACAAGTTCTAAAAGGAAACTAATTCTTTGCGGATATCCGGCTGAAAGAATTTTTATATCTCATAATGTATTTCTATTTGATGATTTTAAATCGCTAAATGTCAAAAAAGAATATGACTTAATTTTTATTGGAAATTTTTATAAAGAAAAAAGAATAGACATTTTAATAAATATAGTTAACAAATTGATAAATATAAAAGGTCTAAAAATAAATTTAGTTTTGATAGGGGAAGGTTGCTTAGAAAGAGAGATTAAGGACCAAGTCAATACACTATCTTTGAATCAAAAGGTAATAATTATTCCGTTTACTCAAAAAAAGGAATTAAACACTTACTTAAATAAATCAAGAATTTTAGTATTAACGTCGGAAGCGGAGGGATTACCAATGGTAGTTGTTGAAGCATTATCAGCGGGTATACCGACAGTAGCATTCGATGTTGCTAATATAAGTGATATAATAAAAGATGGGATTAATGGGTTCTTAATCCCATTTGGGGACACAGAGCTATATGCTGATAAATTAGAACTATTATTATCCAACAATGAGCTTTATAAAGAATTTTGTAATAGCACAGTAGTGTTTAAGCAACAATATGAAATATTATTTAGCTTGGCTTACATAACAAAAAAATGGGACGAACAATTACATATTTTATTAAAAGAAAAATAAAAAATGACCTTGAAAAATGAATTAGAAGTTTCAATTGGCAGATTCATTTCCTGGCTGGAAAATTACGGATTTGAATCATTTGATAGAATGGATTACTGGAGTTCTAAGACAGGTAAATTTGCCAAGAAGCTATATTATAAAAACAAATTAGTTGGATCCCCTTTGGCTATATGGGGTATATTATTAGAAAATATATTACCGAATGTTCAAAAACTTTATTCAACTAAACACAGAGAGGCAATTGGAGATGCAAATTATGCTCTTGGTTATCTTAATTTGTATGAATTAACTAATGAGAAAAAATATTTAAAAAGCGCTGAATCATTTTTAGAATACTTAAAAAAGTCGGCTGAATCAAATTATTCAGGTAAGTGCTGGGGTTATACATTCGATTGGCAGACAGCATATGAATATTTACCAGCAAACACTCCTGCAATTACGATTACACCTTATCCATTTTTTGCATTTTATAAATACTATACATTAACAGCGGAAAAAGACAGTTTAGATATTTGTAAGTCTGTTTCAGAATTTGCTTTAAATGACTTAAATGAAACAAAACTTCCAAACGGAACTTATTCCAGTAGTTATACACCTATAACCACGGATGTTGTAATAAATGCTAATGCATATAGAGCGAATCTTTTATTACATGCTTTTGAATTAACAAATAATAAAAAATATTATAGTGCAGCTATTCGAAATATAGATTTTATAATCAAACATCAAGAAAAAAATGGATCATGGTTTTATGAAGTAAAGCCGCCTAATGAAACTTTTATTGACAATTTTCATACTTGTTTTGTATTAAAGAATTTATTCGGATGTTATAAAATTGTTCAAGATGTTGAAATATTAAAAGCAATAAGAAAGGGATATAATTTCTACAAAAACAACTTAATAGACAAAAATTATATGCCTATACATTTTGCAAAAGTCAAGCATAACAAATTAAGAAAATATGAAACATATGACTTTGCGGAAGGTATTTTATTGGGATGTTTATTAAAAGATATAATTCCCGAGGCCTTTGGCTTATCATTAAAATTATTAACAAATCTATTAAATAAATTTCAATTGAAGGATGGTCATTTTGTTACAAGAATTACCACTCTTAAAACATTGCACAAAGTGCCGTACCACAGATGGCCACAAGCTCAAGTATTTCACGCATTAACTACAATAATGAGGTATATTTAGAACCATGTGCGGAATCTGCGGAATAATTAATTTTAACCAAAAGCCTGTTGAAACTAAACAAATAAAATGCATGATGCAGAAAATAAAGCATCGCGGACCTGACGATGAAGGGACGTTCTTTGAATCAAATGTGGGCTTAGGGTTTGTCAGGTTAAGTATACTTGACCTGACGCCACTTGGCCACCAGCCGATGTTTAATTTGGCTCCAGGATTATCTATCAATGCCGAGAATTATTCTGTCAAGGAGGCTAACAGCATTTTAAGCAGAGAAAACGACGGAAGATATGTTATTGTTTATAACGGGGAGATTTATAATTATATAGAAATAAGGGAAGAACTTAAATCCAAAGGCTTTAGATTCAGATCGAGTACCGATACGGAAGTCGTTTTGAATTCTTTTATTGAATGGGGGGAAACCTGTCTTGATAAGTTCAATGGGATGTGGGCTTTTGCAATTTATGACCGCGAAAAGAAAAAATTATTTTGTTCACGGGATAGATACGGTGTAAAACCTTTTTATTATTATGCGGATAACGAACAATTTATTTTTGCTTCGGAAATTCCCTCAATACTTTCGATACTGAAAAGAAGGCTAAAACCTAATAACAAAGCAATATTTGATTATCTCGTTTTTAACAGGACTGACCAGACAGGAGAAACATTCTTTGAGGGAATAAAGAAACTGCAGCATAGCAGTATTTTAGCGGTTAGCAGTCAGCCATCAGCTATCAGCATAAAACGGTGGTATGAATTACGAAGCAGGGTAAGTCTAGCGGAGCCTTTTAATTCTGCAGAAGAATATCGTGAATTATTTAGTTCGTCAGTCGGCTTAAGGTTAAGGAGTGATGTTCCGGTAGGAGTATGCCTAAGCGGGGGGCTTGATTCTTCAAGCATAGTGTCGGTACTGCTTAAAGATTATAATAAAAAAGATCTTAATACATTTTCTGCGATTTATGGCAAGAACGAGTCCGGTGATGAAAGCGAATATATAGACGAATTTAAGTCGAAGCCTTTAAGCATGCATTTCACATCGCCGACTTTAGATTCGCTGATGGAAGATATAAGTTTATTTGTAAAAGCTCAAGCCGAGCCTGTTCCGTCTACTTCTCCATATGCACAATTTAAAGTAATGGAACTTGCAAGAAATAATGTGGTTGTTACGCTTGACGGACAAGGAGCCGATGAGTCTCTAGCAGGCTACCATTACTTTTTCGGATTTTACTTTAAAGATTTATTAAAGAGATTAAGACTAATAAAGCTGCTTAATGAGTCTAGTAGTTATATCACCAACCATAAATCTATATACGGATTAAGGACAGGGCTTTACTTCATGATGCCGAAATCTATAAGGACAAATTTACGGCTAAAAGAAAATAGCTACCTCCATCAGGATTTTCAAGATAAATACAATACCGGTTCAGTAATAGCAAATGATTTATATGGATCCGGCTCATTAAACGAGGCTTTATTAAATCATTTTGAATATAAGCTTGAGCATCTTTTAAAATGGGAAGACCGGAACTCAATGCACTTTTCACTTGAAGCGAGGGTGCCTTTTTTGGATTATCGCCTAGTTGAGAGAACATTAGCGACGGGGAGCGATTTAATTATCAAGAAAGGAACGACAAAGCAATTATTGCGTGAAGCTATGAACGGTACATTACCGGAGAAAATAAAATTTAGAAGGGACAAGATAGGCTTTGATACGCCGCAGGATAAATGGTTTCGTCAAAAAAGATTTGTGTTGTTAGTATTGGACCATTTAAACTCTAAAAGCTTTAAAGGAAGGAACATAATAAACAGCGATAAAGCAAAAGAACTATTAAAACAGCATTATGCAAAAGAAAAAAACATATCAAAAGATATCTGGAAATGGATAAACCTTGAGCTTTGGTTTAGAGATTTCATAGACTAACCGGAGAAGAAAATTAGAATAGTAACCGACATATCGCAAATTGACATTAAAGAGTGGAATAATTTTGTCTTGTCACATCCAAACGGCTCAATATTTCAAACACAATTTTTCTATAATCTTCATAATAAATACAGCTACTCGAAAAGCTATTTTCTAGCTATTGTGAACGATTTAAATAAGATTATTGGAGTTGTTGTAGGCTCAATTTTAAAAGAATCAAACGAACTAATCGGGGAATTATCGTCTAGGGCAATATTAACCGGAGCGCCGCTTTTATTGAATTCCGATAATGAGAGTATAGAATTAATAATAAACGAATTTGATAAACTTATAAAAAAAGAAGTTATTTATTCCCAGTACAGAAATTTATTTGAGTTAAAAGATTATCATGATAAGCTTATAAGAACCGGTTATAAATATGAAGAACATTTAGACATAATAGTTGATTTAAAAAAAACCGAGTCAGAACTCTGGAATGAGATTCATTCTAAGAGGAGGAACGAAATAAGAAAGGCCGAAAAGGTAGGAACTCTTTTCAAGGTTTCAGAATCCAGTAAGGATATATCGGAAACCTATAATATACTTAAGGGGGTATATAAAAGGTCAAAATTACCGCTTCCCGATCAAAAATATTTTGAATTAGCATATGAAGAACTCGGGAAAGAACAATTTAAAATATTTCTAGCCATGTCTGAAGGCAAATTTATCGGAACGATGTATGCGCTTTGTTTTAAAGATACAATTTATGATTGGTATGCAGGCAGCATTCAAGAATATTATAATAAGTATCCTAATGATTTAATCCCCTGGAAAGTTTTTCTTTGGGGGAAGGAAAATGGCTATAAGAAATTTGATTTTGGAGGAGCCGGGAAACCAGGAATAAAATATGGGGTAAGAGATTATAAAAAGAAATTCGGCGGTGATTTAGTCAATTACGGCAGATATGAAAAAATACAGAAGCCGTTTTTATACCAATTATCAAAATTAGGTTTTAAAATATATCAAAAACTAAAATAATGAATATACTAATAGATATTGGTCACCCTGCTCATGTTCATTTACTATTATATCTTACCAGATATTTATCATTAAACAACGTTAAATTATTCTTTACCGTAAAGGATAATAATTTATCAGCACAGGCGTTGTTGAATCATTATCATATACCATTTATAAAAATAGGTAAAAGGTCAGATAAATTAATCGGGAAAATAATCAACCAGTTGAAATATGATTTCCGTATTGCAAAGATAATCCGGGCAAACAAAATAAATTTAGGAATTGGCTCTTCAATAAACTTAGCCCATGTATCGAAGATTACAAGAATAAAATCGATCGTCCTTGACGATGACGACGACGAAGTACAGCCATTGTTTACAAAATTTGCACATCCGTTTGCAGATACAATATTATCACCGGAATCATTGTTAGGGAAAAGAAAAAAGAAAGACACAATATACTATTCAGGCTTCCATGAACTTGCTTATTTACACCCGAATAGATTTACTCCTGATGCATCTATAATAAGCGATGCAGGAATTAAAGAAGGTGAAAAATACTTCATACTTAGATTTAACTCATTTAAGGCTCATCATGATATAGGTGCTCAAGGATTATCTCGTGAAAATAAAAGAAAATTAATAAAATTATTAAGTGAATACGGTAAAATATTTATTACGACAGAAAGGGATATTGACCCGGAATTTGAACAATATAAAATAATGATCCCCCCTCATAAAATTCATTCTTTTATTTACTATGCGGCAATATTGATAGGGGACAGCCAAACCATGACATCAGAAGCCGCAGTATTGGGTACGCCGGCTATTCGCAGCAATTCTTTTGTCGGGAGAATATCATATCTTGAAGAACTAGAACATAAGTATGGACTAACTTATGGTTATAAACCGGATGAAACTGAAAAGATGTTTGCTAAAATAAAAGAACTTCTGCTCATGCCTGACTTAAAAGAGGAATGGCAGCGCCGCAGACAAAAAATGCTGGCTGGTAAAATTGATGTAACTGCGTTTTTAGTTTGGTTTGTTGAGAATTATCCCGAAAGTCAAAGTATAATGAAATTTAACCCCGATTATCAATATAGGTTTAAATAATAGTATCTAAATAATTAAAACAATTTGGGGAATTAGATTACAGAAAATTACTATTCTATTATTGGCCTTCAATTACTTATCCAGCCTAAACTACAACACATTTCCTTATATAAAATACTGTCTGATAATCGTAAACCTAGTTCGAATATCGTACCCTTATTAATTAAATATCAATACATAAAAAGTAAAATAAAAGTAGCTTTTTAAAAGATAGCCGCAGGTAATATGAATACTTTCAAAATTTTAACTTATTATAGCTTCTCTTACCGTAGATCAAATTAATCAAGATTAAATTATCTAACGAGTCATCTGGCATAATGGTTGACACGTAATCAATAACGCTCAATAAATCATTTGAACAGAATTTACTTAGGTAATTGCAAGATGTAAATAAATAAATTCTAATTGAATGTCAGAGTTAAATGCTTGCAGGATTAAATAGTTATAGTAAACTAATTATTGTTTACAAGTACCGAATACATTATATAATAATACTATCATGTTAATATCCTCAAGCATATTTATAAATGATAAAAATTGCCGGCCTAAAGAAGCTAGTAATACTCTATGTTTCAATTATAGCATTGAAAGTAGATTCAGGTAATAAATGAATATATACCAAAAGCCCAGTGTGGCTGACCGGGCGAAGCTGTAGACAGCTAGGCGGCCGGCAGCTTGAAGGCTTTTGATTTGAACTTTCCTTAGAACAATTATATTTATTGTTCATAAAAGTTATATGCCTGAAGTAGAAATTTAACTAATAAGAAATTTAGCAAATTATTCTAATGATGATTATAAATTGGATATGATTAAATGGATTTTACCATAAAAAAATATAGCTCGCTTCTTCATTCGTTATTGGAGGGTAAATACGAATATTATACCTACGGTGATTATGTTAAATATTCCATCATTAACCATCAATCGCCATGCATTATTCTTCGCCACGATGTAGACCGGCTCCCGCATAATTCTTTGAGACTTGCTGAATTAGAAAATGCACTTGGTATTAAAGGCTCCTATTATTTCCGTGTTGTGCCTGGCAGCTATGATATTGATATCATGAACAAAATAGCCGAATTAGGACATGAAATAGGATATCATTATGAGGACGTTGATTTAATAATTCGGAAATCTAAATTAAAAATTAAAAACGAAAGAGATATTGATTTGTTAATTGACATGTCATATGAAAGTTTCAGCACGAACCTTGCAATGCTTAGAAGAAATTTTGATATCAAAACAATTTGTATGCATGGCAGTCCGCAATCCCAATACGATAATAAAATTATATGGTTAAAGTATGACTACAAAAATCTAGGCTTGACAGGAGAACCTTACCTGGATATAGACTGGGATGAGTGGGGATATTTAACAGATACCGGAAGAAGATGGAACGGCAGTAATGTTAGTATTAGAGATAAAGTAGGTAATAATCATAGAGATTTAGAAAGTTTATCCATCGAGAAATCGAGTTCTCAATATCCGGATATGAAATATTATTATCAAAGAGGGATTACAAATTCGAAGGAGAAAGAAGTCATAAATAATCAAATGGCCGGGCATATAAATAAATTTAAGAAAACCAGCAATATAATACATGGATTAAATGAATTACCTGATAAAATAATGTTTACAATTCATCCCCAGCGCTGGGCAGATAATTCTATATTATGGGCAAAGGAACTGATAGGCCAAAATGCTAAAAATATAATCAAGAAATACATAATAAAAAGCGCTATAGTAAATAATAATGCTTTATACTACAACGCTAGGAATGCGTATCAAAATTAGGATTAAATAATACAATAATAATCTTTATACTATGAAAATAATTTCTGTTGTAGGCGCCCGGCCTAACTATATGAAAATTGCACCAATAATTAGACAGTTCTCTGCAATCAATAATTCTCTTAATCATTCGTTAAATGAAAATCGAATTCAGCATATGATATGCCATACAGGGCAGCATTATGATGAAGAGATGTCAAATATATTTTTTGCTGAATTGGAATTACCTAAACCGGATTTTCACCTTGGCATAGGGGCAGGCACTCATTCCGAACAGACTGGAAGGATTATGATAGAATTCGAGAAAATTCTATTAAAAGAGAAACCAGATTTAGTAATTGTTGTTGGTGATGTAAATTCAACGATCGCATGCAGTCTAGCAGCAGTAAAGCTCGGAATTAAAGTTGCCCATATTGAAGCAGGTTTAAGAAGCTTTGACCGGTCGATGCCTGAGGAGATAAACCGTATTCTAACTGACTCAATATCTGATTTTCTATTTGTTACAGAAAAAAGCGGATTGGAAAACCTTAAGCATGAAGGTGTGGACGATTCTAAGATTCACTTTGTCGGACATGTAATGATAGATAATTTAATCAATTATTTGCCAAAGATAGAAATATCAAAAACCTTAAATAATTATAATCTCAATAAGAATGATTATATCCTTGTTACTATGCATAGGCCGAGCAATGTAGATGATATAAATAAATTAAATAATTTAGTAAATCTACTAAATAACTTAGCGGGCAAAAGAAAGATAGTATTTCCTATTCACCCCCGGACTATGAAAAATTTTAGACTTTATGATTTACTCGAAACTTTTTCTGAAAATATCATTTTAACTCAGCCACTGGGTTACATTGATTTTATGGCTTTAGCAGCAAATGCAGAGCTTATATTAACGGACAGCGGCGGTATACAGGAAGAAAGCACCTACCTGAATGTTCAATGCATTACTATTCGTAATAATACAGAGAGGCCAATTACAGTAGAAGTAGGCACGAACCATTTAGCGGGCGATAATTTTGCTTATGCTCAACAGATTTCTATGGAAATTCTAAATGGAAGAAAGAAAAAAGGACAAATACCAGAATTGTGGGACGGAAAGGCTTCACAAAGAATAGCTGAAATATTATTGAATAAATTTAGCGGTAAGTAATAGAATTTATTGTATAACAACAATTATTGAAAACCTAAGTAAGATAAAATGCAAACAACAGCTGAAGTTCTGAACATTTCAAAAGCCAGGAATTACAGGCTCATTTCAATTGCTGCGATAAGTGATTTATTCTTATATGTATTTTCATTTTTTATTTTTCTATTTATCAAAAACAACAGTCCTTATGAGCTTAATTCATTCTCAAATTTTATCCCCTGCTTACTCTTTGCATGGGCTTTCTCGGCTTTAATAACTAAGAAACTTTTAAGGCTGTCATACCGAACTTACCTTGAAAATGTACGGGCTTTCTTTTTATCCTTTTTTATATTCATAGGAAGTTTATCATTATTTATAAACTTGCAAATAATTAATGACATTTCAAGGTTCGTTTTATTTGGCTCGCTTCTTTTCTCATTTTCAATTGAATTAATTTTCCTATGGTTTATCAGTCCTTCTTTAGAACATAACAAAAAAAGGATCAAGCTTATTAAATCAAAGGAATTTTTCTTTATTGAACTTATTATACTGACCCTGTTTTTGTTTTTGTTCATTATATTTTATCTGGGATTATTCAACTTATACGACGATATTATCTTGTTATTAGCAGGTATATATTTAATCTGGTTTATATCATCTGTATTTGTTCATCGATATAAATTAGATTTCTCACAGAATTACTGGCAGTACATAGGAAGTTTTGTAAAAAGTTACTTTATATTCACAAGCCTTTTATTGTTCTTATTATTTATATTTCAAATAGATTTTAATATAAAAATAAATTTGGCAGGATATTCTTTAATTTATCCTATATTATCCTTCTTCATATTTTCCCAGCTATACTTTGTAAATATTCCTAAAAAGACTGACCTGGCTAGAATAATCTTATTGGATAATTCACGGGTTTCTGATAATCTCATAAATATAGAGAAAGTATCTAAAATTAATTACTATGAGCCTGAAAATATTATCGATAAAGAATATACTTTTAGTTCTAAATTGAAAGAAATATATCTAAGTAAATTCCCTCAGCTTTTTAACTTCATAAATTCAAAAATAAACCTTAATAAAATAAATCTAAAGAATTCCATTGTCCTGCATACCACAGAAGTTTATAATGTAGAAGTACTACCTGATAACTGCCTTGAAATATTTATAAATCTGCATGAGTTA
>Ga0075269_10000076_pt1 | contig 16747 bp, 17 predicted proteins | sample SF_Rice_5C_0N_10_FD_69773 | JGI IMG/M metagenome (GOLD analysis project Ga0075269, IMG submission 69773) | Rice paddy soil microbial communities from Twitchell Island, California, USA - SF_Rice_5C_0N_105 | ecosystem: Environmental > Terrestrial > Soil > Paddy field/soil | place: USA: Twitchell... | reverse complement strand
ATTGACAATATTAAGGCATCTGGATTCAGCGAAGATCAAATTTTTGAATTACTAATTTGTGCTGCAGTAGGGCAAGCATCTCGGCAATATAATAATGCTATATCCGCTTTAACCGATGCCGTTAATGAAAAGAAAGGGGACGGGCATGCTGCTTAATATTTTAAACAATAACTACAGTTTAAGGACAAAAATCTTATTTGCATTTATTCGATTAGTTTCCCGATACCCGGTTCCTGATGCTGCGAAACTTGCTTTTTTCCGGCCCGAGTATTACAGCAATCTTATGAAGAAATTTACCCACAAGGCTATGCGTGGAAATTCTGATTGGTCTATAGCTGACCGCGAACTTATGGCGGCGTTTGTTTCAAAATTGAACCAATGCCCATTCTGCATAGGTGCGCATACTGCAACAGCTGCCCTGGCTTATAATGATAAAGCAAAAGTCTCATCGGTACTTTCTGATTTAAAAACCGCGCCTATTGAAAAGCCGTTAAAATCAGTGCTGCAAATGCTTGGTAAACTAACAAAAGAAAATTCAATTACTGCTGAAGATATACACGAAGTACTTTCTGCCGGTGTTTCTCCAGACCAGATTGAAGATGCACTAGCAGTTTGTTTTGCATTTAATACCACAGACCGTCTGGCAAATGCATTCGGATTTGAAATATTAACACCTGAAGGATTTGAAGCCGGTGCTAAATTTCTGCTAAAACGGGGATACAGATAGAAACAATATGCCTAGATTACTTCAACTTTTTCAATAGAATTTTCCTCTGCCAGCAGCATACTGGCCAGATATATTTGGTAGATTAGTTTATAGCAGTAGCAATATTCTTTGTTTATAATTTTTCTCTGTTATATATAGCCGAAACACGATTTTTGTCGAGTGCCTGTTATAAACACTAATTGACCTGTCTTATTTTATCTTAACTTCAATTAAGCTAGGGTTATTAATTCTAATGTTTAATTATTTATTTAGATATATTGAGAACCCCAAATTCCCTTCCTTAATTACACAATCTTTAAATTGCGACTGTGAAATAAAGGATTCGAATTCTTTTTTGGTGTAAGCTCCGTTTCTTTGGATTGTACGAGCAATAAAAGCATTTATACCTTTTAGCCCCATATTTTTTACTATCGCTTCCATTACCTTCTTTGAAGCGTTCCTATCCAGGTCCATTATCAGTGCTGAATTGCCTGGTTTCAAAACTCTGTACATTTCATTTAATGCCTTAAGCGGTTCTTTAAAATTCTTAAATGCAAGTACGCAAATTATAAAATTGAATATACTATCTTGAAAAGGCATACACGATGCATTGCCGTGCCTGAATTCAATTTCAACTTCAGATTCTTTTGCATTTCTGGCTGCGATTTCCAGAATGTCTTTGCTTATATCCATGCCGGTTATTTTATATTTACCCAGCTTCGCAAGCTCTATTGAAAGATAACCTGGGCCCGGCGCAACCTCAAGTACAGAATCTCCGTCTTTTATATGACTGGTAGCTTCTTTTGCCTCTTCCTTTATTTCCTCTATCCTATGCTCGCGAGAACCCTTGTCGTACATCTTTGCTTGCACTCCTTCAAGCCCCAAATCTTGAAAACGTCTGAAAAATTTCATCATTATAATACCTTCTATGTTTAAATGTCTCTATAACTGATTTGTCTATATAAATTATTACCTTTATCAAAAGCATTATTAAAGGATTGGTGTAATATTGGTATTATATTACTTTTTATAAAATAGAGAATCGGTCAATATCCTCAAATTGCCGGTAAATTAGAGTAGAGTATTGGATAAGGATGACTTATGCATACAATAGCAATAAAAATTGTTTTTATGTAGCTGCTAAAAGAAATACTTCTCCGCTTGCAGGTAAAAGATTATCTGTTCTATCAGCAAAATAAAGTTGTACTATATCTTTTGTCGATATTGCTTTTACTTCCTTAAACCTGGCTTTCTTAGCTAAGGCTAATATTTCATTCGGTGCAAAAAAACTAATAAATGGAGTCCCTGCTTCACGGGCGCCTTTCTCTGCTATTTGCTGCAAAGGTTTATCTTCTTCATCAAGCAATTCCATCGGTAAGTAAAATGACATAGCCAGCTTCGAGCCCGATGATAAAGCAGCTATTTGATTTAAAATAGCAGTTATTGCATCTTTTGTAAGGTATAAACTGACACCTGTGCATGCTGCAACTGCCGGCTTGTTGTTATCAAATCCTGCTTTTCTAAGTTCTTCCATCCATGAAGAAGCTTCAAAGTTTACCGGAACAAAATGCAGCCATTCAGGTACACCGAAACCAAGATCAATTAATCGCTGCCGCTTCCATGCTTGAGTACCTGGCAGGCCTATCTCATATATATTAAGCTTCGAAGCAATATCAGGTCTCCGCTGGCCAAATGTATCTAGTCCTGCACCTAGAATTACATATTGGCCAATTCCTTGTTTACTATGCTCAATAATTAAATCCTCAATAAATCGGGCGCGGGCAGCAATGGATGCACGAAGACGTTTTGTGAACTCAGGATGCATATCAGGGCGCTGACGCCAATTGTCATCTGGAGATATTAATTTTAATCCTATTTCATCTTCAAATATATATGGCTTTGCATCTACTTGAATATGTATTGCTCTCCATAAAGCAGTTCTTACTGCCGTATTATCCGGTTGGCATATCTTTTTATAGTTCACTTTCAATCCTGCCTTCTCTATTTCTATGGCTTCATAATCATAGGCTTTCAGAATTGTTTCCTTCTTAACTATTTCACCAGCACTAGTGAACCGGACCTGGCGAGTCGCCGGTACACTTGTGGTAAAATGTCATTGCTTCTGCACAATTACCATAAAATAAAAGAAATAGGGTACAATGTAACATATCCTTTCACCTCCTTAAATTATAATCAAAATGTAAAATAACTTCTCTTATTGGATCTGCTGAATTAAAACATATCGAAACTTAAGCTCTATTTATGTGACTATGTTCAATAGAATTTTGTTCCCATTTCACTCTGGTTTCTTCAATATTTGAATTAATTCATTTAGAACATAATCATTATAGACCCTTGTCCTTAATTTAGATTTACATACGAGGCTGTTTGTGAAAAGCTTAAACTCTTAACGAACCGCGGAATCCTCTGGCGCCGTAGTATGATTCGGCACCATTGTGATATACGAAGACAGTGTCATATCGGCGATCGCAAAAGAGTGCACCCCCGAGTTTTCTAATAGCAATAGGTGTTTTCACCCAGCTTGACGTTTTGATATCGAAATGTCCGGTTTTCTGTAGCTCCCGATATTGTCCTTCTGTTAAAATCTCAATGCCAATAGCCGCAGCCATATCAATAGCAGAATCTTTTGGTTTAAATTCTTTCCTTGACTCCAGAGCCTCACGGTCGTAACAAACATTTCTGCGGTCTTTAGGGCTTTCCAGTGAACAGTCATAAAAAACGTATTCACCTGTCTTTTTATCATAAGCAACTATATCAGGCTCTCCGCCGGTTCTTTCCATCTCATTTAGCGACCACAGTTTTAAGTCGCCTATTGGCGGTTTAGCTTCCAGCTTTGTCTGTACCTTAGCCCAATCAATGCCTTTATGACGATTCATGTTCTTCTCAAAACGGCCAGTCAATATTTTGATTAATTCATCTTTTTGTTTTGAAGTCAATACTTTTTTATTGCTAGTAATTTTGCTCATACATTTATATTATACTTTTTTTTGAATAGGTTTCAGTACAAGCCTGCCATAAATAAAAAATGAACTGATAACAGCTACAACTAACCAATAAATCAATTGGCCGTAATTCATATTGCCCGAAAAAATATTAAAACCACAAAAGAGCAGCATCTCCAAAACTATAAAGCTCGCTGCAATTGGAGCTAAAATAGCCTTGCGTTTGTTCAATAATGGGAGGATCAAGGATATAGCACATAGTAATTCAATAATGCTCATTACCATCCACATTCCATGTGGTATTGCATTGAGTGATGGAACGGTTTGTTTCGAATTTGAAAACTTCCACAATGCACCTGCTATGGTATGCAAGGATAGAAGGATTTGAATGACCCATAATAGAATATTCATTATTTATTTCCTTAAATGATATGAGTGAATAAAAGTTTCATTCTTTACTTTTTATATTTTCCCTCTTTTCCTAATTTTTATAATAGATCTTCAACATGATATATCAGACTCTTCATTTTAGTTTACTAACTATATCCTGTAATCGGTTATGTGCCATGTTTAAGCCCTGGACAAATGGCAGTTTCAGTACCTGGTCTCTTATTGCAGCCGATTCATATATTACATGCATATTGAGTTTGCTGGTATCGCCGGTAAGCTGTTCAAATTCATAGAACTCTAGCTGTACGCCAAATGGCGTATTATCCATTTCAAACGTCCGTATAATTTTCCTGTTCGGAACAAACTCATGGATTACCCCGTTCGCCTTAAATACTACGTTTCCATTTGAATCGTTTGTTTCAAATTGGTAGCTGCCGTGCTTTTTACTTTCAAGCTTCAGCACTTTCGTTCCCATCCATTGCTCAACAATATCAGGCTCTTTATAAGCTTTAAAAAGTAATTCCAGCGGCAAATCAAATTCCCGCGTTATCATTAATTCTTGTTTGCCGTCTTCTGCTTTAACTTTTGTTTTTTGTTCCATATCTTGCCTTTCTATTTTTTTGATTAATACTTTTTCATTACGGCTTCCAATTTATTAAACCTATCATCCCACATTTTACGGAATGGTTCAATAAAGTCTGCTATTTCCTTTATCTTACTGGGATTTAAATGATAGTATATTTCTCTGCCGTTTTTCTCTTGCTCAAGCAAATCGCACTTGATAAGTATTTTCAAGTGTTTTGAAACTGTAGGCCTTGCCGAATCAAAGTTTGCCGCAATCACTCCGGCTGTCATTGCTTGCGAAGCAACTAACAGAAGTATGGCCCTTCTTGTCGGGTCTGCTATGGCCTGAAATACATCTCGTCTTAAGTTCATTACTCAACTGTTAATATATTTATGTAGCTAATTGGCTACAAATATAGACAAGGGCATTTAACTATACAAGTATTTTGTAGTCTCTTTTTCATACAATTATATGACCGTTTGTTCAATCATGAAATTAGTAGGGAATATATTCAAGGGATATTTCTCACCTGATATTACCGACTTTTCGGTATTATGGTTTCTGATTTTTCAGTAACCGCCGATTATTTACTTTGTTTCCTCTTTTGAAATTTGAATGAGTGTTGATAATCATTATAGGCTGGCTTAATGCTTCTCATAGATTCAGCTTTAATTTATGCTGGATTTCAAAGTGCTGCAATTTCATTTTATTAATTCGAATTATTGACTCCTTACTAGATACTAATTTTCACTAAGTTTCTGCGTGGAACAACAATGCAGCACTGAATATCTAAAACTAGTGATTAATAAAACTAGTTATAATTATATAGTTAATATGGATAAGCTTCGAGTCCTACTTCCATAGCTCCTTCTATCGTTCCGCCTATATTTTCTGAACCTGGAAAGAACCATTCGTCCGGGTCATATTTATCAATACTTTATTTATATATTGCAAATTCCCAATTCTCAATTTTACCGTTATATTTCAATCGGCAAATAGGGCTGCCCCCATATTCGATTCTGTCTAAAAATAAAAATTCTCCTTTATAACGTGTTATATAGTAATGGTTTCTATTCTTTATTTAACGGTTATTAAAGTCACTTACAATTTTTTCAACTTCATTTTTTACTTCGATAGGTATTACTTTTTTATTTTTCTTTTTATCCATTAAATCACTTTAAAGAATTAAGTAGTTATCTAGATACTGCCCATCTGGACAGTTCCCTGACTGCAGTTTCGAACTTTTTAATTGTTCTATTTTTTCCCTTCACCACTAATCTAAATTAATATATTCGGGAAATTTATTCAAATTATATCTATTTAATCGCAGCCTTCACATGGGATTCGACATCCTCAGTGTGGTATATCCAGCATTGCACATTTTGACTATCTCAAGATCAGGCATACTTCTCAATCAATATTTCGCTCAAATTTCATAGCTTCGACTTGAATGAAAATTCCATTATCATTGGCTTTACAAGCCTTTCGAAATCCTTGTACTGCATCCTTATCAGTTCTGAATGTGAGCAGGCGTTAAATGCTATCTCCTCGTCTTCAGTTAGGTCTTTGGCAACATAAACTTCCATTCCATATAAGTTTCCGAACGGCGGCATTGCCCCTACTTCACAATCAGGGAACTTGTCCATAAATTCTTGCTCGTATGCAAGACGGATATTCTCATTTGCTATAGCAGCCTTCAGTAAGTCGAAATCTACTTTATCGGATGCAGGCAATACTGCCATTGCCATCTTCCCATTAATCTTTACCAGCACTGTCTTTGCTAATTCCTTACCCGGAATATGTGCATGCGCCGCAACCTCCTGCGCCGTAAAGGCAGATGAATGGCTGATAATAACATACTTTATATTGTTACTATCCAGATACTCTCGTAGTTTTTTAATCGGCATAAATCCTCCTTTATATTTTTTGTTTATATTTTATCAAATTAGTTTCAAGTAATCATTCACTATTTATCGTAATCTTACCGTTAATCTACCTAACAATTATTCCGCTCTCCTGATTCCAACTAATCATTAGAAGCAAGGACATGTCTGCCTTCCGAATTATCCTCCGAAGCCTTGTCAACAGAGTATGCCTTGGCCTGGTGAGGGGAGAGGACTAAATTTCTTTTATAAGCTCGAGGAACCTCTTATATGGTATTGCCGCTAAGCTCTCCGCACTGAATGCGCCATTACTTAGACTTATCATTGATACCTTTGCCGCCGTCTCCTCATCAGGAGCTTCGTAAATATCAAGAAAGTCGTATGAGCCCAGCAATGCGTAATGAGAGATAAATTTAACTTCCGGACATTTTTCCCTCACCTGATCAAGCCAGCTTCGCCCTATAGCTGCTCGGTCCTTCAGATGTTTATAGTTCTCCGGAGATAGCTTTGTAAGCAATATAAATGTTTTCATGGCTTTTTCCCTATAGTGTATGGATAAATTAAATTATTTGCCATACATCTTAAGCCTCTGAAATTACTGGATGGTTTAAGGTGTTTTACTGTTATTTTTTACTGCAATTAATATACATTTCTGTTCTGATTAAGTCAAAGATGTTATTTGTAGCTTATAAACTCTTTCGGATTTCACTGCCAGCCGGCATGTTTCCTCATTTATCCTAACTACCGTTCATGTATTTATTTTACCGCTTCCAATTTTTTGTTATAGTCTGAACTCTGATTGAATATTTTTGAATATATAAAATTTTGAAATATGGCTCATAAAGCCGTAACTAATAAACTTAAACAAAGGTGTTATCATGAAAGCAGTAAAATATATAACTATAGCTATTTCTCTATTAATTTCAATGTCCCTCTATGCCCAAGCAGATCAGGATGGAGTCGAAGCGGTTGTTACCAATTTCGTAAAGAACATAGATTCTAATAATGCCGATGCGCTTTCAAAAATGGTTCTGCCCGGCGGATCTATTATAGTCGTTAATGATTTAAAAAAATCCATTGATCAATATTCTACCGATCAGTTAGTAAACATGGTTAAAAATAAACAAGCAGGCGGCTGGACAAGAAACGTTAATATTAGTTCGGTTAATGTTGATGGAAATACTGCAGTCGCAATGGTGAATATTTCCGATGCAAGATTAAAACAGTCCGGCTTTATTACTCTTCTAAAAGATAACGGCTCTTGGAAGGTTGCAAGCCAGGTCACTACTTTACAATTAAATAAATAAGAATAACCTCCTTATTTTCCGGTATGAGGAATTCAAGATTCCCCATACCGGTTTTTTATTCTTTCTTCAATTACTTAATTACATCACTCCAATATACCGTTATTCTCTATATCTAATTACCTTCGTATTTCAGGATACATTATAAAAATATCAATTTAGTATATTCATAGGCATAATTTCATTCATGATGCGGGCAGAATCATTTTCTAAACTTATTTCCGGAGGTAAATATGAGTACGCCGATAAGCCATATTATTTGGATTGCTATTTGGTCGGGAATTATCGGAACTGCAGGTATGGAAATACTGCTTCAAAGCATTACCAAATCAGGTATGGCTAATGCGGATATGGCTAGAGCTGTCGGAAGCCTTTTCACAAAGAAACTAGAGAACTCATACCGTATTGGAATTATGCTCCAAACAATCTCCGGGATTATCTTCGCCTTCTTTTATGCTATCATTATAGTTTATTTTAATGTACACGGTTTCTTAAGCTGTGCAGGCGCCGGTACATTGTTAGGATTCATTCATGGAGCTATTGTCGGTTTTGTATTGGTTGCCGCTGTGGCAGAGAGTCATCCTTTACCTGAATTTAGGGAAGCAGGCTTTTCGGTTGCAGTCGCTCATTGGTTCGGACATCTTATTTATGGCTTGCTGGTAGGTGCTGTTATCGGACTTATCGGATACTGAATAACTGATTGAGTATATGCTATACTTAGAGTAAGCGGAGTTGAGCGTAGCTTATTTTAATTCTTATTACAATCCCGAATTATATACCATATAGTCATTGAGTAGTCTGCCTTTTCCCTCTATAAAGCTTAGGGTAAAAGGACAGACGTATCGAAATGACTTTCACAAACTATATTTCAAATAATAAACTACCAACCACAAACTTTTACCACACTACTTCTCCCGCTACCTTATCCAGAGCATACTTGCTTAAGACATTCTTGTAAATAATCTGTAGATATAACAGCCGAGCCTCTGCCAATGAGGTTTCCGAATCAATTAGATCAAGATTTGTAATTACTCCGTCTCTATATTGCAGCTCTGCCCGGGAGAGTGCATCTTCTGCTTGCTTTACCTGTATCTTTGTCCTATCTAATTTTTCTTTATTTGTCTCCCAATCGGAATATGCGCTTTGTACTTGAGCCTTAATATTCCTTTCTAAACTTAGGATTTCTTGAGTACTCTCTTTTAAATTTGCTTCTGCTTCTTCAACTTTATAATCTGTTCTATTACCGTTAAAGATCGGAATGATTGCTGAGATTGCTGCTGCCCAGTTGCCCCGCAAAACATCAAGGTCCGGAAAGAAACCGTTCTTTAGCCCGTATGATGCATCTAATGATAGGGTAGGCCTGTCGCCAAGTGCTGAAACTTGTTTGGTAAGCTTTGCGCTGTTCTCTGCATCCTTTGCAAGCTTAATTTCCGGCCTCATATTAAATGCTTGAGTTACAAGAGAATCCAAACTTATATTTTGTCCGCTTGTACTAAAGTCACCCGAAAGGTTTAAGGGCTGATCTGCTGAATATCCGAGCAGGCTTTTTAAGTATATTTCTTCTTTTGCCAGTGCATTCTCAATATCTGTTTTATCATTTTCTGCCGAGGATACTCTTACTTCAGTTGTCAGTGCATCAAAATCTGTTGCACTGCCGCTTGCTACTTTTTTCTTAGTCAGCTCAAGATGCTGGTTTAATGTATTTATCTGATCTTCCTTTACTGCTATACTCTTTTCTAAAAATAAAATCGAATAAAACGTCTGTATTGTACTATATGCTAAATTAGATTTTACAAGATTTATTTTCTCTTCCGCGGACAGCTTGTATGATTTAATTAAATCCAGCTCAGCATCTCTTCTTCCGAAGTCGTACAGCGTGTAGCCTGCGCTTACATGCATGTCATAATTATTAGGCGTATTAAAATCAAAATTTCCCATACCGGGAAATGCTAATGATATTACCGGCCCTATCCATGCATATGAGAGATTGCCTTCGACTATAGGATAATAGCTGCTGTTCTGCTCCTTTACCCTTGCACTTACTGCATTCACCTGCTCTACCGCCTGCTGTATTAAAGGCTGGTTTGTCAGCGTTAGCTTAATTGCATCGTTAAGTGAAAGGGAGTCTGTCTTTAATGATTGTGCTAATCCCGTTGTAATTGGAATAAATATTAATAAATTAATTAAAATCTTCTTGGAATATAATTTCATTGTTTTACCGCTAATTATAGTTAATTATCGAATTTATTTTGATTAAATTATCGTTGCCTATTGATCAATCCATCGCTACTATCTTTTCACCTGCGGCTTTTTTCTTCTTGTAACGTAGGAATAAGATAGGTACAACGCATAGTATTGTAATAATTGCTGCAATTAAAAAATCATCATCTACTGCCGATACAAACGCTTGAAGATTGATATTATATAAAACCAATGCTTTGGCTCGAAGCGCTGAAACTATGGATGTGCCTCCGACTGCATGCTGTGCGAATGTCGATAGCCCTTTAACAATATTCTTTGTAACTGGCGAATATTGATTAACTGCCTGCCCGTATATGGTAGTGTGGAATACTGTCCTGTCGGTCAAAAGCGTACCCATAAGAGCTACACCAAAACTGCCGCCTATTTGTCTCAATATATTATATAAACCTGAAGCCTGTGCCATCCTCTCTCTGGGTATTCCTGAGAGCGCTATCGTACTCAGTGGAGTAAATATCCATCCCATTCCTAATCCCCTCAGATATAGCGAAATCATGATCGAGCCGGTCTCTGAATAAAGTGAAAGAAAATGATTCACAAATAGACTTAATCCAAGTAATGCGATACCTATAAATGCAGGTATCTTTGGATTTATCTTATCGGCAAACATTCCGGAGATAGGGGACATCGTAGCTTGCAGAAATCCCACCGGCAGAAATAACGACCCTGCCTGGAATGCGGTATATCCAAGCCCGTTCTGCAAATATAACGGCAATAAAAATGTACTGCCGAACATTCCCATACCGAATATAAACAGAACTACATTCGCCATTGCAAAGTTGAAATTCTTTAATAAACTCAGATCTATCAGCGGATGCCTTGTATTTAATTCCGCAATCATAAACACTACAAATCCAATCAGTGAGATTGTAAAACACCCTATAATGAATGGTGAAGTCCACCCGCCTGTATTCCAATCAGCATTTCCGTCTGACAGCGCTATCAGTAATGCACTTAGGAAGATTGCCATTGATACAAATCCGATTATATCGAATTTCCGCGAAGCTAATGTCTTATATTCGCGCTGTATTACTAGTGTTGCAAATATTCCTACTACTCCTACCGGAACATTCACATCAAATATTGCGTGCCATGCGAAATTATCTATTAAATAACCTCCAAGTGTCGGGCCGAGTGAAACTGATGCCGCCGCTGCTATCGTCCAGAAACCGAGTGCTATTCCTCGTTTATTCGGTGGAAATTCTCTCATCACTATAGCCATTCCAACCGGCATCATTAAACCTGCTCCTGCACCTTGGATTACTCGAAAAAAAATGAGCGCTGACTCATTCCATGATAATGAACATAAAAGCGATCCTAAAGTGAAAAGTGATAATGCCGCGGCATATGTCTTCTTATAGCCGAAATGGTCTGCTATCCATCCGGAAGTGGGAAGCATTATTGCAAATACTAGCAGATATGCCGTCGCTACCCATTTTACTGTGTCCACTCCTATTCCGAAGGTTGCCATTATCTTTGCTAACGATACGTCTACAATTGTCGCATCCAATACCGCCATGAAAGTTCCGATCATCACGTTTCCAAGTACCCACCATTTGTATGATTCGTGTTCATGGTGCAGTGAGGATATCTGATTTATTGCAGCACCTCTGATTGATTTCTTCTTCAAGCCGAACATTTAGATTAGTCTCCGGTTTATTTAACTTTTACTGATATCTCAACGGACATTCCCGGCCTTAATACCGGTACCTGTTTGCCGCTGTTATCCGGATCGTCTAATGATATTTTTATCGGTACTCGTTGGGTAACCTTTGTAAAGTTCCCTGAGGCATTATTTGGAGGAATTAAAGAGAACTCGGATGCTGTATAATTGCCTATCTCAAAAACTTTCCCATAAAATTTTATATTGGGGTAGGAATCAACATCTATCTCTACGGGCTCACCTAGTTTTACTTGCGCAAGCTTTGTCTCCTCAAGGTTTGCTGTAATCCATATATTTTTTAAATCATAAATTGTAAATATCGGCTGCCCAGGCTGTACAACATCACCTGTAAGTACCCACCGCTTTGCTACTACACCGTCTATCGGTGCTGTAATCATTGTATTGTTTAATTGTGATTCTATTATCCCAATTTGGCTCTTTGCTGTTGCGATCTTAGTAAGCTGAATATTAAGTTCTGCTTTTGAAGCCTCTAGCGCTTTCTGTAAATGGTCGTATTGTTCTTTGGTTATTATTTCGCTCTTAAACTGCGATTCTCCGCGGTTAAAATCATCCTGCGCTCTGCTTAAGTTTACCTGTGCAAGCGGTATACTGTTCTTTGCAAGCTCCAAATTTGCTTTTGCCGATGCTTCTTCCGCCTTCAAGTCACTGTCATCAAGCCTGACTAATACCTGGCCTGTTTTAACTGTATCTCCTTCGTCAGTTCCCAGATAAATAATTCTGCCTAACATTTTTGAACTGATAGATGCATTGTTTGCGTCAACGTATGCATCATCGGTCGACACATAATCTTGCATGTTCATGTACCAATAATATCCGCCGACTGCGGCTGCTATTATTAATACTAACAGCGGTATTATCATTCGTTTCTTTTTGAAAAGAGGAACCTCATCAATACTTTCATCCGCACCATTGTTTCCTGCGGCTGCTTTTGGATCGATCTTGATCTTCTCTTTTATTTCTTCATTCTGTGCCATCTATGTTTTCCTTCTTAAATAAAATTTTTTATTTATAATTTATTATTTTTAATTCCATCTAATAAGTATCCGGTTGCTGATCTCATCTCACATTCCAGCTCCTTATATGTCTCTTCACCTGCTTTATGCTCATTCAAAAGCTTTATTATCCTGAACCTCAAGCCTTGAAGTATGTGAATAAATATTTTTACGAAATCTTCCGGCAATTCTTCCCTGAACTCTCCGGCACTCTTTCCTTCATTGATAATTTTTCCGAGCAGTATTAACTCCTGTACTTCAAAATCCTCAAATAATTTCTTAAACATAGACTTTGTATCAAAAACCGAATGAGCGCTTAACATTCCGAGATTGACTAGATCATGAAAGTATTTCAACCTCTGCTCAACATATTCATTCAATTTCTCTGAGGCAGGCATTTTATTTTGCAGTAATGTCTCTATGTAATTAACAAATTCGTTTTGCTCTTGTATTATTACTGCTTTGAAAAGTTCTTCCTTTGTCGGAAAATAATAATATAGCGATGCTTTTCCCATTTCTACATCACCCGCTATTTCATCCATTGTCACTTTTGAAAAACCGTAATGGGCAAATCTCCGCCTTGCTGCATTCAAAATGGACTTTTCTTTCTCTTTAGATATTTTATCTGACATTTTATAACTCTTTTTCGACTAATTTACTTGACCAGTCGAAATATAAAATAAATTCTAACATTTAGCAAATAATCTTAAATATTTTATGAAAAATCTTCATTTCCTAATAGAATTTGTGGTTTTTATCATACCAATACCCTGTCTTAAAAGTAAGCAAATATTGAATTGTGTTGCTATTACACACTATCGAATGATTTGTTCGAAAATAATTATGGGCTTGGGAGAATTTCAAGGCCTCAATTTAGATATAAGCTCATTTTTCAATTTGAATAGGCCCGGGGTAAGTGATACATGATAACGGTGAGGATTAATTAACCTTTTAACTCCTGCATCCAGCAAGCTGAGATCTCTCTGTCTGACTTCTCTAATGTCTTGAATTGCTGGGAAATCGTAAATTTGTTTTCCGTTTCTCAGTATATCAACAAGAAGCGGTTCTATCTTGGTTATTTGAGATTTCTGCAATACTCTCTTTTTAATTTGATCACTTGGATGATATAATGTTAATGGGTCCATTTTCTCAATTTCTTCATCATAAAGACTTAAAAGATCGGCTGTGGCAAGTCCATTCGATTCGTATAAACGCCAAACCTGCTTATTCCCCGGAATTGGTATTTTTTCAGGCGACTCCGAGATCTTGATTACCGGTATTGTCTCCTTCCCGTCCTGAACTGAGACTAATTTGAAAACTCCCCCTAATGCCGCATCGCCTTCCGATGTAATTAATCTTGTACCTACCCCGTATGTTAGCCTATTTATTATCTTATCCGCATCCAGCCCATGCTTCGGCGCTTCTTCAAGGATTTGCGTAATGATCTGCCAGATGTTCATTTCATCCAGCTCATTTGAAAGCACAATTTTTTCTTCCGTATATCCTGCTTTATTTAACATCAATGAAGCCTGTATACTTAGATATGCTAAGTCTCCTGAGTCGAGGCGAATCCCGATTGGGCGGTGGCCTTTCTTTTTCATCTCCTCAAATACTTTGATAGCATTCGGTATTCCGCTTTCTAGCGTGTTAATCGTATCAACAAGCAGTATACAGTCTTCAGGATATTGTTCTGCAAATGCACGGAATGCATCAAGCTCCGTCATTCCAAGCGAGAGAAATAATTGAACCATACTATGTCCGTGCGTCCCTTTCGGCGGAAACCCAAGTACTTGTGAAATACCTACATTTGAACTGTAATCTGCTCCTCCTATCAATGCCGCCCTGATTCCTGCGTTTGCACCCCGGTCCTGCGCGCGCCTCGTTCCGAATTCTAGCAGAAGCTGATTATGCGCCGCTTCCTTTATCCTCGATGCCTTAGTCGCAATAAGTATTTGAAAATTTAATTGATTAAGCAGAGGCGTCTCTATTATCTGTGCAATTGCTAATGGCCCGCTTACTACTGTAATCGGCTCATTTGGATGTATAACTCTTCCCTCCGGAATAGATGATATTGAGATGCTTTCAAAATTGCCTGATCTTTTCAGCCATTGTAAAAATTCATCTTCAAATAAATTCTTCCCGCTGCTAGTCTTCTGAGTTTTTAATAATTCTATATCTTTTTCATTGAAATAAGAATTCTGCATCCAGTCGATCAGCCATTCTAATCCCGCGTTAATGCAGTAGCCTGCCTTATGTGAACCATAATCCGGATATAGACGAAAGTAATGATCGAACCGCGCCTGTCTTTCATGAACCCCCATCTTAAAATAAAGCTGCGCCATCATTAATTGGTATTGATCCGTAAATAAGATCCCCTCAGTTATTTCTTGATTAAATTTTTTCAGCAATTCTTATCCTCACATTTTTATGCAATGTAACTTTTCACTAATTTTTAATATAGTTATAAATATAATAAACAAAATTAATCATGAAAACATTAGAGCCAATTTCAGTATTTAAACTAAAACTTATTTTCCTATTTGCCGCTGTAATATTAATTACACAAACTCCTGCGCAATCAATCCAAAAATATGCTAAGATCGGCGATTTCGAATTAGAGAACGGGAAGGTTATTAAAAACTGCATTATTGGCTTCCGTACCTTCGGGAAATTGAATGAAAATAAATCTAATGCTGTTTTATTTCCAACATGGTTTGGTGGAAACTCTGATGGCCTTATTGGACTTATCGGCTCAGGTAAAATAGCGGACAGTACTAAATATTATATTATTGCCGTTGATGCCCTGGGCGACGGCGTTTCTTCTTCTCCCTCAAACAGCAAGTTACAGCCGGATAATAAATTCCCTCAATTTAATATTCGGGATATGGTCAATTCACAATATGTATTCGTAACTAAAGCCTTAATGCTGAATCATCTCTTTTGCGTAATGGGCGGCTCAATGGGCGGCATGCAGACTTTTCAATGGATTGTTTCTTATCCTGATTTTATGGATAAAGCCGTTTCCTGGGTCGGCTCTCCAAAACTTACTTCATACGATCTTCTTTTATGGAATACCGAGCTTCAAGTAATCTACTTAGGTCTAAAAAATCATGCTCCCGATAAAATGATAATGAAGTCAATTGCTGATATTACAGACTTAAATATTCAGACTCCTGACTACCATGTAGCTAATATAAAACCCGAAGACTTTTATAATAAGCTGGAAAAATATCAAAAAAACTTCGCAGTAAATTTTCGAGCTTATGACTGGCGCAGCCAATTATTAGCCATGATCAATCATAATGTTTCTGCCCCTTATTCTGATGATATGGAAAAAACCGCTGCACGGGTTAAAGCAAAAGTATTCTCTATTGTCTCATTACATGACCATATGGTAAACCCCAATCCTGCTATTGAATTCGCAAAGTTAATCCATGCTAAAACTCTGGAGCTGAATAATAACTGCGGACATCTAGGCCCCGGCTGCGAAATGAATAAAGTACAAAAAGCCGTAAACGAATTCTTAGATAAATAAAATTACTTAACTCATCTTACGCTAACTTAACCTTAGTGTAATGTAATTTTGCCTGCCCCATGGCAGACTGGGAATAAAGGAGTAAATTAGTCAATTCTAATATTCCATAACTCCACGACTTTTACACTTTATAACTTCAAATTTATAAATCTCATTTAACCAAACTATTTAATTACTGAAGTTACGCAATTGATAGTTTTTGTCATATTAAACGAAGCGAAATATCTCAAAATTATTCATAACCGTAACCTTGAGATTCTTCGCTCCGCTCAGAATGACAGTTTTGCGTTACTTCAGTTAATTAAACACCGAAATCTAATTTACCTTCCCCACAAAAGAAGAGCACGTCATCCCCTCCAACGGAGGGTAATGTCATTAAGTTAAGAAGAATTTCTTGATATAACTAAGTTCAGTGTCTAGCATAATGACGCATCATTTTTCATTAACACCTAACTTTAGTTAGGTG
>Ga0075269_10000075_pt1 | contig 16838 bp, 15 predicted proteins | sample SF_Rice_5C_0N_10_FD_69773 | JGI IMG/M metagenome (GOLD analysis project Ga0075269, IMG submission 69773) | Rice paddy soil microbial communities from Twitchell Island, California, USA - SF_Rice_5C_0N_105 | ecosystem: Environmental > Terrestrial > Soil > Paddy field/soil | place: USA: Twitchell... | reverse complement strand
CGTTTACTCCCACTTGCTTCACACCACTGCTTTTATATTGTCTGATTGTTATAACTATGGTAAACTGTTAAAATAGTTAATAATTATATTATTCAGCCACTAAAGTCCACCTAACTAAAGATAGGTGTTAATGTTATTATTAAAAATTCTCTACTATCCTTTAACTTAATGACATTACTTTGTAAGAGAAGGGGTCGGGGGTTGAGTTCAAACACTTGACTAACAATATTCACACAGCCTCTAAAAGTGTTGGTTAATAATTTTCATACAGACTCTAAACCCATTGGCTAATGATAGAAAAGGACAGGCTTATTTACCTTTGGGATTCAAAACTTGGCAGGAAACAATCTATTCAATACAAATTGTTTCTAGGCTTTTTCCTTTTTTCAAGTTTATTTTGGTCAGCACTATACCCTATACACTTATGCGCATATACCCATAAATATCTTTCGATATAACCCAATTCTTCTTTATATTTGAGGACTAAAATTCAATTAACCACAGAGATGAACGAGAAATACGAGGCAGTTATAGGATTAGAAGTGCATGCGCAATTGCTTACTGAATCTAAAGCATTTTGCGGCTGCTCAACTAAGTTTGGGAGCGCACCGAATAGTAATGTCTGCCCCGTCTGTCTTGGCCATCCGGGAGTACTTCCGGTACTGAATAAGAAGGTTGTTGAGTTTACTGCTCTAATGGGACTTGCGACTAATTGCACGATAAATGAAAAATCGATCTTTGCAAGAAAGAATTATTTTTATCCCGATCTTCCTAAAGGCTACCAGATATCGCAGTATGAAGAGCCGCTATGTGAGCATGGATATGTAAATATTGTATTTAAGGATGAATCGGCAAAGAAAATCGGCATAACAAGAATACATATGGAGGAGGATGCGGGTAAATCAATCCATGATCAGTCTTATGATACATTGGTTGATGTAAACCGCTGCGGCGTTCCGCTTATGGAGATAGTAAGCGAACCGGAAATGCATACAGCTGAGGAAGCGGTATTGTATCTGACAAAAATAAAACAGCTAGTTCAATACCTCACAATATGCGACGGCAATATGGAGGAAGGCTCATTGAGATGCGATGCTAATGTTTCGGTAAGATTGAAAGGCGAAAATAAACTAGGGACTAAGACAGAGATTAAGAACATGAACTCATTCCGGAATGTGGAGCGGGCAATTAATTTTGAGATTGAAAGACAGATAGCAACTATTGAGGACGGGGGCAAAGTAATACAGGAAACACTTCTATGGGATGCAGACCTTAATGAAGCATCTTCGATGAGAGGTAAAGAGGAAGCGCATGATTACAGGTACTTCCCTGATCCCGATCTTATGCCTGTTATAGTCGGCGAGGAATGGAAGAAAGAGATAGCAGATCAAATGCCTGAGCTTCCGGAAGTACGTAAGGATAGATTGATCTCGAAATTCAATCTGCCGAAATATGATGCCGAGATTTTAACACAGTCGAAATCAGTAGCGGATTATTATGAAAAAGTAATTACTGTAACTGATGATTATAAATCCGCCAGCAACTGGATAATGACTGATGTTTTAAAAGTAATTAACGAAGGGAAGATCGATATAAAAGAATTCATGGTATCGCCGGAAAATCTCGGTGAGTTAATAAACCTTATAAAGAACGGAACTATAAGCGGGAAAATAGCAAAGGAAATCTTCCCGGAAATGGTTAAAGAGAACAAAAAGCCCTCACAAATCGTCAAAGAGAAAAGCCTTGTGCAAATTACTGATATGTCGGAAATTGAAAAGATTGTTGATAAGATCTTAAGTAATAGTGCAAACCAGGTAAAGCAATACCAGAATGGAGAGGAAAAGGTTTTTGGATTCTTTGTCGGGCAGGTAATGAAGGAAACAAAGGGTAAAGCAAATCCGAAGGCGGTAAACGAGCTTTTAAAAGAGAAGCTAGGATCATTAAAAAACTAATTATTAAATTTATTCGGAGACAAAATTGTCATTCAAAAGCGGCTTAAAGAAATTTTTCGGAGTAAAAACCGAAGAAGAATTAAAAAAGGTGAAGACACCTAAAGAGAAAGTCAAAGAGTTTATACAATCGCTTATATTTGCAGGTATAGCAGCTTTTTTTATAATTACATTCATAATCCAGAATACAAGAATACCGACCGGATCTATGGAAGATACGATACTTGTCGGAGATTTTGTATTAGTGAACAAATTTATTTACGGTTCGGAATCGCCTAAATATATTCCTTTTACACAAATAGAAATACCTCATTTCAGGCTTCCGGCATTTAAGGACCCTCATAGAAAAGATATTGTCGTATTTGAATTCCCCGGCAATAGAGATGAAGTTCATCCCGATGAATTAGGAGTTAATTATGTTAAAAGATGTATCGGCCTTCCCGGTGATACAATCCAGGTAATTAATAAAGTAGTTTACGTAAACCATAAGCAATTCTGGATACCGACATTCATCAATTACCTTGAGCCTTTTTCGAAGTCTAAGAGTGAAGTTGATCCGAGGATATTTCCCGCCGGTATGCCGTGGAATGACGACAACTATGGCCCGCTGATCGTACCCAAAAAGGGCTACACAATAAAACTTAATTTAAGCAATGTAGATCAATGGGCAATTACGATCGACAGGGAATACGGAAAAAAGGTTGTGGATGTACAAAACGGAGTAGTGACTATTGAAGGCAAACCGGTTACTTCTTACACATTCAAGAAGAACTATTATTTCATGATGGGTGACAATCGTGATGACAGTCTTGACAGCCGGTATTGGGGATTTGTTCCAAGAGACATGGTTGAAGGCGAAGCTTTCATAACTTTGTTTTCCTGGGATCGTGATATTCCATTTACGGATTTCTTCAGGTTAATCGGCTCAATACGGCCTGATAGGATTCTGCTGCTTCTACATTGATATTACATCCTATTTATTTTATTGTTACTATTGAGGGCCGGAAAAATTCCTGCCCTTTTAATTTTTAAGCAAAGATAGATTTTATGGATATCCTAAATATTGATTATGAAAAATATAAATTAACCAATGGGCTTGAGGTTATCCTCTATAAAGACAAAAGTCTTCCTTTAGCTGCAGCTAATATCTGGTATAAGGTCGGTTCTGCAAATGAAATAAAAGGCAAAACCGGGATAGCTCATCTCTTTGAGCATATGATGTTCCAGGGTTCCGAAAATATACCAAAGGAAATGCACTTCAAATATATACAGGAAGCAGGCGGCAGCTTGAACGGCTCGACAAGTTTCGATAGGACAAATTACTTTGAAAAGGTTCCTTCTAACTTCTTAGAGTTAGTCCTCTGGCTTGAATCAGATAGAATGGGAAGCTTTATTCCGGCACTTACACAGGAAAAGCTAGATAACCAAAAAAGCGTAGTTTCAAACGAAAGGCTTGAGAGATACGATAATCAGCCATACGGGCTTGCATGGGAGCTTATTATCTCAAATCTTTTCCCGGAAGGGCATCCCTACAGTTGGTCAACAATAGGATCTCTTGAGGATATTTCAAGCTACACACTCGATGATGTAAAAAGTTTCTTTAAGACATATTACTCCCCTTCTAATGCTGCTCTAGTAATAGCCGGAGATTTTGATACCGGTAAAACTAAGGAGCTGGTTGAAAAATATTTTGTTGATATTAAGGCAAACGGAAATGCTAAGCAGCTGAAAACCGGGGCATCTAAATTAAAAGAGAATATTTTTCTGGCTCATGAAGATAACGTTCAGCTTGAAAGGATATATCTAAGCTGGCATTCCGATATTGCATATGGAGATGATGATTCTTCGCTTGATATTCTTTCGGATATACTTACCGGGTCTAAAAGCTCGAGGCTGTATAAAAACCTGGTATATGAAAAGGAAATAGCCCAGGATGTAACCGCATTTCAATTCTCTGGGCGGCACGGAGGATTTTTTACTATTACGGCAACTGCAAAGCCGGGAATTAAATTGGAATTGCTTAAGGCTGAAATTTTGAAGGAATTAGATGAGCTAAAAAATAATGGGATTACTGAAAAGGAACTGCTTAAATCTAAGAACGGGATAAAATCAAATTTTATTTATTCGCTTCAGAATATTGATTCACTTGCAGACCAGATAAACTCTTATAACTTCTTTTTGAAAGAGCCGAATTCTTTTAACTTTGACCTGAAGCGGTATGAGGAAGTAGATAATGAAAAGATAAAAGCAGCACTTAGATATTTTTCAAATCCTTTTGTCGAGCTGCATATTGTACCTAAAAACGGTAATGAGAAATAAGGAAGGCAAACATTGATGAATTTAATAGATCGCACGCAAAAACCACAGCCAAAAGGGGAGATAAGTTTCTCTTTACCGGAAATACAAAAATTCAGACTTGAAAACGGACTGAATGTATACTTCATAAAGAAGAACAAGTTCCCGATACTCCAGGTTAATCTTCTGATAAACGGGGGCAGCGTATTTGATCCTAAGGATAGGTACGGCTTATCCAACCTGTTCTCGATGGTTATTGATGAAGGCGCCGGAGATTTTGATTCGCTTCAGCTTAGCGATGAGTTTGATTCATTAGGGACTCATTTCAGTGTCTCAAGCTCAGAGGACAATTTATATTTCTCACTGCAAACGCTCGAAGAGAACTTTGAGAAATCACTTGATTTATTTTCTACTGTTATTACTAAGCCGCACCTGGAAGAGAAAGATTTTCATAGGGAAAGAAGAAAGATCATAACAAGGATATTACAAATGCAGGATGAGCCCGATGAAATAGCAGATATGGTTTATCAGTTCAGAATTTATGGCAAGACAAACCCTTATGCATTTCCGGTTATCGGATATGAGAATACGGTAAAAGATATTTCAAAAGATGATATTAAGGGCTACCGCGATAACTACCTTCATCCTGATAATTCTACTTTAATTATAGTGGGAGATATCACCAGGGAAAAGCTTGAAGATAAGCTCAATTCGTATTTGAGAGATTGGAAACCGGGAAAGGCTTCATCAAATGCCGATTCCCCTTATACGGCTCAGAGGAAGAAGATATATTTGGCAGATAAGAAGGACTCCGTTCAAAGCGAGATCAGAATAGGCCATTTATCCACTAAAAGAAACGATGCAGACTATTTTTCTAAATTATTACTGAATACTATACTCGGCGGACAATTTACCAGCCGGATAAACTTAAACCTGCGTGAGAGGAAAGGCTATACATACGGTGCTCATTCAAGATTTAATTATTTTAAGAATTCGGCGGACTTTTGCGTTTCTACTTCCGTCGGGATTGAGAATACTGCAAATGCAGTTCATGAAATATTCAATGAGCTGAACGGAATTCAGGAAGGCATAAAGCCTGAAGAATTGGAGTTTGCTAAATCCTCTATCATAAGAAAATTCCCCTCTAACTTTGAGACTAACAAACAAATAGCTTCAAATATAATAGGGATGGTGATCCATTCCCTTCCGGATAATTATTTTAATAATTACATTGAAGAAATAAAATCAATTGAAATGGATAACGTGAATTCTGCCGCAGAAAAATATATTAAACCGAACGAATCAATTATTATACTTGTAGGCGACAAAGCAAAACTTATAGAGCAATTTAAGAATTTTGATATTGAGACTATCGAAACTGATATTAAAGGTGAGTTGAAGAGTTAGGCATATAATGCATAAGTCGTTTGTTAAAGGGCAAGACGGCGGTTTACAATATCCTATTTTCTATGAAACAAATAGGTTAGATAAAAATATAGCTAAGGATTTAAAGGAATATCCCTTGAACCAGGATTCATTATTAAAGTCGGATTAACAAACTTATACCCAACCTTAATTAAGCTAAAAATTTCCGGCTCAAGCAAATCAAAGTCATCTGCATTTATACAGATAATCTTATTATCCCCATAATGAGTTTTTCTAACTAAGTGGCGGAAGCTTGCTTTGGCCTCACTGCTGCTCCCATCAGGTACAAAAGTTTGCAGGCTTTTACGAATCAGCTTTATATTTCTTTTTAAGAATTCATTCTTAACAATTTTGAAAGCAGGTGAAGAATACAAACTTGAGTTATCGTCAATTATAAAAAATGCGGCATCCGGGAAAGAGCCGACTATTGAAGCTACTACTGTCTTCAGCCGGTATTCTGAGAAACTTTTACTCAGTTGAAATTCCAGGTCTTTGATATCATCATTTAGAAGTATTGCATATTGTTTTCTATTGCCCAGCAAATTTGCATCTAATTGAGCAGCAGATTTTGAGGGTAAAATTACAGCAACGAAAGACTGCGGGAAATTTATTATTTCATTCTGACTCTTAGAATTAAGATTATCCAGTCCGTAGACGATAATACCAATATTCCCTGCGTCCCGCCTAATATCCTTATTATAATCGAATCCCGCAGTTAATTTTAATTTGTTATTGGAATAAATATTTAAGATAGATTTGCCTCCGATTACTTTTTCGAGGCATTTAAGGGAAATACCATTTATGTTAAATGAACCGTAAATTTCTGATAGAACAACAGGGATCGGCAGATCTTTAGGCAGCTTAACATTATAAGAATATAATTTAGATCCGGAAATCCTTTCCGTTTTATAAATTATCCAATCCTTTTGTAATCCAAAATCATTCAGGTCTTTTAAGAATGCTTCATTTATAATATTTGCACTTTCGTCGTTTAATTCATTGCCTGCAATGTTCTTTAAAATCTTTGAAGCAATAACATTTGCAGTTAAAGCAAGCACAGCTAGGATAAAGAGAATTTGGGCGATTCTTTTTTTGAGGGCGGAGACTTTCATTTATTTAAGATATTGACAAGATAATATAAATTATTTATCAGTAAAGTTAGGTTTCCTTTTTTCAAGGAAAGCAGTAGTTCCTTCTTTGAAGTCATTGCTGCCGCAGCTTAAAGCGAACATGCTTGCTTCGTAGTTCAATCCTTCTCTTAATGTTCCAGTATTCACTGCTTTTACGGATTTAATAGCAAGTCTAGAAGCGCTTCTTGATCTTGATATAATCTTGTTAGCCATTTCTTTTCCTTTAGAGATCAAATCTTTCTGGGAATAGACGTGGTTCACTAAGCCGATTCTTAGTGCTTCATTTGCATCAATCATATTACCTAAAAGGATTATTTCCAAAGCCCTACCGGTGTTTATTAACCGGGCAAGCCTTTGGGTGCCGCCATATCCGGGTATCAATCCCAATCCGACTTCCGGTTGTCCGAATAAAGCATTATCAGAGCATATACGCATATGGCATGCAAGAGCAAGCTCGCATCCCCCTCCAAGTGCAAATCCGTTTACGGCGGCAATAACCGGTTTTTCCATGTCTTCAATTACATTAAAGACCTCTTGCCCTGTTTCTGAAAATTTTTTCCCGCTTACTACATCAAGCTTGTTTAATTCGGAAATATCAGCGCCTGCAGCAAATGCTTTTCCACCGCTGCCGGTTAATATTACAGCGGCTGCATCATCATTTGACCGCAATGAAGTAAATATATCTTTCAGCTCATGAATCGTCTCAATATTAAGTGCATTAAGTTTATCTGCGCGATTTAAAGTAACAATTGCGATCTTTCCTGAAATTTCAAGAAGCAAATTATTATATTCCATGATTTATCCTTTCCTATAAGCTTATGTAAAGAGGAAGCCTGACTTTTAGATCAACTGACAAAAATTGATTTGTCTGGTAATAATTATAAGATGCCAGAATCTCAAGCATGAACATTGATAATCCCGCACCGGCGCTAAATCCAAATTTAGAAATATCTTCAATATAATTACTCTTACCGCTGGCAATCTTAAATTGGTGAAGCTTCTGAAAATATCCATAATCAGCCGAGACTTCAACTATAGGCATAAACAGAACTATATTTTCTACAAGCGGCTTAAAATAATACCTTATACCCAAGCTGACAGGCAGTATATTTGTTGAGTAATTTGAATAATCTGTAATCTCATAAAACTGCTGTGCGCCGGGAAATTGATCGAATCCAACTTTTGCGAAAATAAAAAATGGAAGGTATTCATCATCAGTATAGGCAAGTTCAACATTAAAGCCATAGCCTATATTAGTTGAATTTTCAAAATAACCTATTGGAAGCCTTGGCCCAACACCAACTGCAATAAATACGCCTCTGGCTCTATCAACCGGGCCTCTTTGAGCAAATGCTGCAGATATAAACAAGAGAAAGACAATTAAGAGTTTCTTCATTTTCTAAATAGATTCAACATAAGAAAAATACAAAATTAATATATACGATAAAAAAATCATACTTTACTTCTCTTCTTAAAAGTAGAAAAATAAATGATGAGCATGGTAATGAATAATTGAAAAGGTAACAAATATAAATGATAATCCTTTGCAACATCAAAGAAACCATCCCATGATTCATACTGGGATGCGAATAATATATGGATCATTGTTTGAGAATTGCTGCCGAATGCTAATAAGTTTGCCCAGAAAATTGTAAATACTATTATTGCAGCCCAATAAATATTCTGGTAATATTTAACAAGTAAGCTAGCAGAAACTGCGGCAAATATTAATGATATTATATTCACAATATTAATTTTAGAATTCCCGATAGGGACAAATTCAAAAGCAAATAATAAAATTGCTGTCAGTGCTGTGAATAAAGGCTTAAATTTTAATGATGGCTGAATAAGTATTATAAAAGCAGAGAACATAAAAAGCTGCGGGAAATTCCAGACTAAATAAATGGGATAATCAAAAATAGACGATAAGCCGAATTCATAAAAATAATCCGGGTCGCCTATTTCTATTTTCTTCAAAATAAATAATGCCGCCAGCACAATAATAAAAGGTAAAAATATCCAGGCTAGGGGCTGAAATGTTTGGTTATAATCAGGGTGGATTAAGACCCTCTTCAACTCTTGATAATTAATGAAACGAAGAAGAATAAGAAAAGGAAGCACAAGGCTTAAATGGAAGCGGAATCCGATTAGGATTACATAACAATCCAGATTAAAATATCTAAGAATTAAACCTGAAGCGTTTACTAGAACAATTGCTAAGATAATTTGGAAAAGGTAATTTCTATTCCTCACTATATCTTATTCTCCTCTTTTTGAAGGCAGATTTTTTATTTCCATTTTCTTTAGATCAGTCCCTACGCCATATTTATATACAAGCCTTCCGCCGAGTTCGCCGGTTCGATAGACAAAAAAAGCGCCTGCTAAGGCGAGAATAACGAATATATATTTTATTGCGCCTATAAACTTCTTTTTAAGTATAAGGTACGTGCGCAGTACTAAAAGTCCTGCAAAGAACCACATAATAAAATTAGCATAGTCCTCATGTTCACCTATAGCTTTAAGAGGAATCGAAGCGCCTGCTTTGCTTAATGCACGGGCAGCGTCTTTTGCAGAATTACCAGTTAGAACCGCGGCGAATGCGCTAAGCACACCTAAAAACAATACGAGATGTGCGGCTTTAGAAAAGAAATCTTTTTTAACAAATGCGCCTATAATTTCAAGTAAAACATAAACCGCAAATAAAGCAATCGGGAAATGCACTACTTGAGGATGAAGCTGTGAGAGACTATCCATTAATTATCTTTCTATATTATTATTCTGATTATCGGTAAAAATAATTGCTGTCATACTTTAGCTTAAATAAAATTTCTATAGAATACGCTAGCAGGAATATTTTTACAAAGTAAAATCCATTTAACTATAGGATCGTTATTTCTGAATTCAATACATTTGGACCTATAAATTTTTAGCCGCATAATACCGATCCGCCGTTGACATTTAATATCTCACCGGTTATGTGCCTAGCAAGATCTGAAGCAAGGAATAGTACCGGCCCGGCAATATCTTCTGGTAAAGCAATCCTTTTCAATGGAATATCCTGCCGGACTTTCTCTTTATACCCGGCATTTGCAAATATATCTTCAGTCATATCTGTCTCAACCCATCCGGGTGCTACACTGTTCACAGTAATATTATATTCGCCCAGTTCAGCCGCTAGTGACTTGGTAAATGAAATTAGGCCTCCTTTAGACGCAGCATAATGTGAATGAAATGGTTCACCTCTCTGCCCTGCTGTTGAGGTAATATTTATTATCCTGCCGAAATGATTTTTCTTCATAACAGGAATAGCAAATTTAGTAAAAAGGAAAGAGGCAGTTAAATTAATTTTTATTGTCTCCTCCCAATCCTCAAGTCCCATTTCATCAGATTTACCGAATTTCCAGATACCAGCATTGTTAACGAGAATATCAATCCTACCGAAGTCAGAGATGACTGCATTAACTAAATTCTCAATGCTGTTTAATTCCATCAAGTTTATTTTGTAAGCTTCAATTTTAGTCCTTTGGGAAAGCATATTTACCAGCTGTCCTGCAGCTTTATCGTCAGTATTGAAAGTAAAAGCAACCCTAGCATTTGCAGCAGAAAATAATTTAACGCATGCTTCGCCTATTCCTTTTGAGCCTCCTGTAATTAAAGCAGTCTTTGTACTTAGATCAATCATATCAATATTTAACTTTATATAAAAATAAACCGTTTGCCGGAACAGCTTCGCTTGCGGCTTCTCTGTTCTTCAAATTAAAAATATTCTCTATATACTCTCTGTCTGAATTCACTTTAAGGGCTTTGAGCAGAGTGCCTATTATTGTGCGGACCATGCCATGTAAAAATCTATCGGCTTCAATTCTAAAAATAATCAAGCTTTTAGTTTCCTTCCACTTTACATCGTAAATATTGCACACTTTATTTTGCGGTTCGATGCTTTTCCTGGAAAAAGATGTAAAATCTTTTATACCTAAAAAATTCATACTAAGAGTATTCAATCTTGCGCAGTCAATATTATCATGATAGAAATATGAATACCTTAAATAAAAAGGAGATTTTAATTTTGAAAAAAGGTATAAATAGCTCCTCATCTTTGCATCAAATCTGGAATGAAATTCAGGGGATACCTTTTCCATTTTGATAATTGAAATATCTTGTGGAAGAATTGCATTTAACGAGTGCTTGAATTTATATATCTCAATTTCTTTTGCAGTCCTAAAGTTAGCTGTCTGTCCCAATGCATGAACGCCTGCATCTGTTCTTCCGGACCCGATAAGATTCACTTTTTCTTTTAGCAGGACTTCAATGGTATCTGATATTTTCTGTTGAATAGTAGGCTCATTCTTCTGAATTTGCCAGCCGGCATAGTTTGTTCCGTCGTATTGAATTATTAATTTATAATTATTCAAGCTTATTTACATACTAATTTAAATTATTATAACGAATTTAATCAAAAATATGATTTATCCGTTAAAACAGGAATTAACTATTTACACCTAGTTATACGATTTTCTAAGAATAAGTTTGAAATTTAGATTAAAATTTATTAACTATCATTGTGTGATATTTTAAATATAAGGGTTTTACTTAAAAATTTCTTTATTCACAAAAAGATCTTTTTAAGAATAAATGGATGGGACAAATCAAAATAATGTAAATCTTCCTTTGGTTCTTCTTGTAGAGAATGATAAGCCTAGTATAGATGTTACCAAATATTTTCTGAAGGGGGCCTATTCAGTTGACTATGCAGTTAACGGGGTTACAGCTCTTAAAATGGCTGTCGACAAAAAATATTCTCTCATCTTAATGGATATAAATTTGGGAGAAGGTTTATCCGGAATAGATGTTGCTAAAGAAATAAAGAATATTCATGGTTATGAAAATACTGCCATAGTGGCTCTTACTGCATATGCGGGGCAAAACGAAAAAGAAAATTTCCTATCTTTAGGCCTAACCCATTATCTTGCTAAGCCATTCAATAAAGCTGCCTTGATAAGATTAATAAAATCTATACTAGAACCTGAAAATTGATTGAAAAATCATTAAATCACAGATAAATATTGTTAAATATAATTTGCCGTATAATTTAATTTCTGAAATATTTTACTGGTTAGTATAAGTATTTAACAAAAATTTAATGTATATTTTATAACATTCTAAAATTTTAGATTCTTTGGATGAAGGAAAAAGTAAAACTAAAATCAGAGCTTTTAAAAGAGATAAATAGTCTGCAGAATAAAATAGAAGCGCTGACTAAAACGAAAGCCCGCCAAAAAATAATCGAAAAAGATCTGAGAGAATCTAAATCAGAACTTATTTCTATTTTAAAATCTTTACCTGACACTATAATCATATTAGATAAAAATGGTAAGGTTATAAGTATACCTGAATCCACCAAAGCTAACTTGTTAGTTAAACCTTCAGAAGAGCATTTAGGGAAATATATCTATGAAGTTTTTCCCGAAGTAAAAGCTAATTACTTCCTAAAGAATATTAAAAAAGCACTTAAATCCACAAAGCCAGTTAGCTTAGAACACGAGCTTGAAATACATGGAAATGCTCATTGGTATTCCAGTACATTTTCAGCAATCGATAAAAATAAAGTCGTTTTGCTCGTCCGGGATATTACCGGAAGAAAGCTTAGCGAAGAAAAAATAAATGAGACTCTGTCACTTCTGAATGCCACTCTTGAATCCACAGCCGACGGAATTTTAGTGGTAAGTTCGGAAGGAACGGTTACCGGTTTGAACCAAAGATTCATAAAAATGTGGGACATACCCAAACGCTTGATCGATACAAAGAATGATGCAAAGATGGTAGAGTATGTTATGGAACAACTGAAAGATCCCCAGAAGTTCTTAAGCCAAATAAACTGGCTGTATGAGCATCAGACTAGAGAAAGTTATGATATACTTGAATTTAAAGACGGTAAGTTATTTGAGCGTTATTCTATACCTCAGCGGCTGAATAATAAAGTCATCGGGCGTGTCTGGAGCTTCAGAGATGTGACAGAAAAGAAAATCTCAGAAGAAGCTTTAATAGAAAGCGAAAAAAGATTCCGTTCTCTATTTGAGACCTCGGCAGAGGGTATAGGTATATTGACAACAGTATTTGAAGAGTGCAACGAACAGCTTTGTATCTTATTTAACTGCAAAAAAGAAGAGCTCATTGGCCATTCGCCATGGGAATTCTCTCCTCAAGTTCAGCCTGACGGAAGAGATTCACAGGAATCTGCATTAGAAAAAATTAACTCAGCTCTTAACGGTGATGCTCAATATTTTTATTGGCAGCATATGCGCAAGGATAAAATTGTCATAGACACCGAAGTTTCACTTAAACGTTTTTATATTGAAGGTAAGAGCTTAATTCAGGCCTCTATTCGTGATATAACAGAGCGTATGAGGTACGAAAAGATACAGAGCGCCCTGTATAAAATATCCGAAGCAGTAAATACTACTGAAGATATGCAGACTCTTTATATCAACATTCACGAAGTAATAAAAAGCTTAATGCCTGCAAACAATTTTTATATTGCTTTGTATGATGAAGAGGAGGATTTAATTTCTTTCCCTTACTTTGTCGATGAGTATGATCTTCCCCCAAATCCAAGAAAACCTGGCCGCGGCTTAACCGAGTATGTTTTTAGATCATGTAAAGACATGATTATAACCGGAGATCAGGATCTTATGCTGCGTGAAAAAGGTGAAGTTGACCTCGTAGGTGAGCCGTCTGCTGTCTGGGTTGGTGTTGTACTTAAGCATGAAGGCAAAGCTAGGGGCGTAATGGCAGTTCAAGACTATTACAATGTTAATGCTTACAATGAAGCGGAAAAGCAAATCCTTATTTTCGTTTCCGAGCAAATTGCATTGGCAATCGAACGCAAACGGACTTCAGAAGAGTTAATTAATTATACCAGGCAGTTACAGAACAGCAAAGACCTTCTTGAGGAAAGGGCAAGAGAACTTGCGAAACTCAATGCCCAGCTTTCAGAATCGGAAAAGACTTTAAGAGACTTGAATGTCAGTAAAGATAAATTATTTTCTATCATAGCTCATGACTTGAAAAGCCCATTCCAGCCTCTAATAGGGTTAACTGATATTCTCTCTGAAGATTACAATTCACTTTCAGAGGAGGAAAGAGAAAATTTTATTAAGGAAATTAACAAAACCATTAAAAACCAATATAAACTAGTCGAAAACCTTCTTGATTGGTCAAGGATACAGACCGGAAGAATGGAATTTACGCCCGAAAAAATTAACCTTTCCGAATGTATTGATTCTAATATAGATATTCTAAATGCTAATGCTGCAAATAAAAACATTGCCTTTTCTAATAATGTTAATAGTAATATATATGTTATTGCAGATTTGAGTATGTTGAACTCAATCCTTCAGAATTTAATTTCAAATGCTATTAAATTTTCTTTCCCACAAGGGCTAGTTACTGTTTCTGCAAAAATTAAAGACGGAAAGGTTGAGACCTCCATAGAGGACAATGGAGTTGGAATAACTGATTCCGATATGAAAAAAATATTTAAGATCGATATCCAGCATACAACAAACGGCACTGCACAGGAAAAAGGAACCGGATTAGGCCTAATTATATGCAAGGAGCTTATTGAAAAAAGCGGGGGCAGAATTTGGGCTGAAAGTAAAATCACCACAGGAACTATATTTACTTTTTCTTTAAAAAAGGCATAATACCCTTTTATTTAACATAAACAGTTTTAATATTCATAAATTCTTTTATTCCGAACAGAGATAATTCCCTTCCGTAACCGGATTCTTTTATCCCTCCGAACGGTAAACGAGGGTCTGATTTTACAAAGTCATTTACAAAACAGCAACCGGCATTTAATTCTTTCTTTGCAATTCTTTCTCCCCTTTCAAGATCTGCTGTAAATACTCCAGCACCGAGGCCAAATGAAGTATCGTTGGCTATTTTAATTCCTTCAATCTCGTCTTTTACTTTTATTATTGATGCAACAGGGCCGAATAATTCTTCATCATATGCTGGCATCCCTGATTTCACATTCGCAAGAACTGTCGGCGGATAATATGCACCCTTCATTTCAGGAATTTTACCCCCTAATAATAATTCGGCTCCTCTCATTAAACTAGAAAGTACTTGCTGGTGCAGCTCATCCCTTAAATCATTCTTTGCTTGCGGGCCCAAGTCATTTGCAGAGTCAAATGGGTCGCCCATCTTTTTTGCTTTCATTTTCTCAATAAACAGCCCAACAAATTTATCATATACCTTTTCGACGACTATAAATCTTTTTGCAGCTATACAGCTTTGTCCTCCGTTTATCAATCTAGAATTTACACAAATACCTGCGGAAGTTTCAATATCTGCATCTTCTAAAATTAGATACGGATCACTGCCGCCAAGCTCTAATACAGTTTTCTTGAGAACAGCACCTGCTGCAGAGGCAACAGATCTTCCGGCAGGAACGCTTCCGGTCAATGTTACCGCGCTTATATTTTTATTCCCGATTATATGTTTTACATTTTTAGATGATACAATTAATGTTCTAAATAGATTCTCGAGAAAACCCGCTTCTCTAAAAATTTCTTCAATTGCCAATGCACAGCCAGTTACATTAGAAGAGTGTTTCAATACACCTGCATTTCCAGCCATTAAGTTGGGAGCCGCAAATCTAAAGACTTGCCAAAAAGGAAAATTCCAGGGCATTACAGCAAGTACTACTCCCAAAGGCATGTAAGCGGCAAAGCTTTTAGATGCATCTGTCTTTATAATTTCATCAGCTAAAAACTTCTCTGAATTATCGGCAAAGTAATCACAAACCCATGCACATTTTTCCACCTCAGACTTTGATTGATTTATCGGCTTCCCCATTTCTAGTGTCATTATTTCCGCCAACTTATCCTTTTTTGACCTAAGGACATTTGAAGCATTTTTCATCTTTTCCGCCCTTAATCCGAAATCTGTTTTCTGCCATAATAAAAAATCATTGTGAGACGAGGTAATTATATTTTCTGTTTCTTCAGTAGTAAATTCTCTGTATGAGTTAACTACCTCCCCTGTAGTTGGATTAATTGATTTAATCATTTTTCCACCTCATAAATTTTGGCTCTTAAATTACTTCTTCCATTTTATTAAGAGATTTAATTATTTCATTTTCTTTAGCTTCAGCATCCAGAATTATTTTACCGATGCCAGATAAAAGTACAAATTTTATCTTTTCATTTCTATTTTTCTTATCATGCATCATTATTTCAATCAAGCTTACTTTATCCAGGCCTTTTACTTTAGGAGGAATTTTTATCATTAGCGGTAATGAAAGCAAAGCCTGAACTTGGTCTTTTCTTATAAGTCCTATATTATATGAAAGGAATATCGCAGATATAATTCCCGCGTCTACCGCTTCGCCGTGCTTAATCTTAAAGTCCAGTTTTGTTTCAAAGGCATGGGCAAACGTATGGCCTAGATTTAATATTTTCCTTAAGCCAGATTCCTTTTCATCCTGTTTAACTACCGCAGCTTTTATAGATGTTGAATCAAAGATTATCTTTTCGAGGGCATCATAATCATATGCATAGATCTTTTCATAATTATCTGATACAAATGAATAAAACTTTTTATCGGAAAGAAAAGCATACTTTACTATCTCACCTAAGCCCGAAGTTATTTCTGCACGAGGAAGTGTTTTGAGGAGGTCAATATCCGTCAATATAAACTTCGGCTGATAAAAAGCCCCGATCATATTTTTCTTCTTTTCAAAATTTATCCCTGTCTTTCCTCCTATAGAACTATCAACGGCAGCCAATAGTGTTGTCGGTATATGCACTAATTGTATCCCCCTCATAAATGTAGAAGCTGCATAGCCTGCAAGATCGCCGGTAACTCCGCCGCCAACTGCAATAATTGCTGTATCGCGCCCATAATTATTACTAAGTAAATAGGAATAAATTTTGTTTAATTCTAAATATGATTTAGAATTTTCTCCGGGTTTGAGATAATAATAATTTACTTTTCTTTTCCTATTCTTAAATAGTTTCTCAATTTTCCCAGG
>Ga0075269_10000074_pt1 | contig 16866 bp, 8 predicted proteins | sample SF_Rice_5C_0N_10_FD_69773 | JGI IMG/M metagenome (GOLD analysis project Ga0075269, IMG submission 69773) | Rice paddy soil microbial communities from Twitchell Island, California, USA - SF_Rice_5C_0N_105 | ecosystem: Environmental > Terrestrial > Soil > Paddy field/soil | place: USA: Twitchell... | reverse complement strand
TAAATAATCTTACTTCTGCATCCTATAATAATCTACTTACTGCAAGCGAAAGTGAATGGCATCGATTATGGAATACAGATATTATAGTTGATGGAAATCCTAATCTTCAAAAAACAATTCACTCGATGGAATATTATATACTCAGCAGCTGCAATAAAGATGCCGGTATCAGTATACCTCCAATGGGAATTGCAACATCCGGATATTACGGCCATATTTTCTGGGATGCTGATATCTGGATGATGCCGCCAATTTTATTGATGCATCCTGAATTTGCAAAAGATATTGTTGATTATAGATTTGATCGCCTAAATGCTGCAATAGCAAATGCAAAGAAGAATGGTTTTAAGGGAGCGATGTACCCGTGGGAAGGTGACGATCTTGGCGAAGAGTCAATCCCAATGTTTGCAATACAAAATGCAACAAATGAAATACATGTTACAGGAGATGTCCCATTTGCCCAATGGCAGTATTATCAAGCAACAGGTAATAAAGCATGGCTGGAAAATCACGGCTGGGAAGTAATCGAAAAAACAGCAGAGTTCTGGACAAACCGCTCAAGCTACAACAAAGGAAAAGACAGGTATGAAGTAAAGAATGTCGTTTCGGTAGACGAGGGCCTTATAGGAATCAATAATGATGTCTATACTAATGCTGTTGCGAAAAAAGCATTGGAGATTGCAGTTGATGCTGCTAAAGTTTTGAATATTAAATACAGCAAAGAATGGAAAACGATTTCTCAAAAGATGTATATTCCATATGACGCTGAGAAAAAATATAATCCGACTTATGAAAATGCTCCAATAAAGAATCAGGGCTCGGTGGCCATTCTTTTACAATATCCCCTCATGATGAAGCAAGATAATGAAGTAATAAAAAATAATCTAACTTATGCAGTAGAGGATATGGAAAAGAACGGTGGAGGTGTAATGATGGGCGTTACGTTTATGCCCATAGTTGCAGCGGAACTTGGCGACGAATCTTTGTTTAACAAATTAGTTCCTCAAACATACGAGAATAATCTAAGGCCCCCATTTAATGCTATTACTGAAACTGCAAAAAATGTGAACTACAATTTCCTAACCGGTGCTGGAGGATTTTTACAGCAAGTTATATTTGGGTACACAGGCTTAAGAATTACAAATGAAGGGTTAACGGAATTATATAAACCTATGCTTCCCGAGGGCATAACAAAACTAGAATTAAAGAACTTTAAGTTCAAGAATAAAGTTTACAACTTTACAGTTCAAAATGGGAAATTGGAAAAGACTGAAGTAAAATAGGCTTTTATTTAAGTGTTAAATCTTATCATTTAATAAGTATATTCTCTAAGTCTTATTATTATACTGGCTTTTTAGCCTTCAATAATTAATATCCTATTAATACAGAAATTACTAAAAAAACTATACCTTATTTTATCTGCCGGGATCAATTGATTATTCAAGCTGACAGTCATACTTTTTAGTTATTACCAAGTTTATGTCATTTGTGCAATCTTAACTTTCTAACCCAGGCATAATGGACAGCATAATAATTAGGCTATACTACCGACATAATACCGAGCTTCCTCCTACCATGACGGCTTCATGATCGCTTAAAAGTATGTTTTTAAGCGATCATGAAGCCGTCATGGTAGGATTTGGGTCGGTAGTTGATGGTATTAGAGGCTTATTACACTTTAATTTCCAAGTAATTACTAAAATTATTAAAGTTTCCGAAGTACAAAATAAAGTAGGGAGCTGTAATTTTCACTGTATAAATTTGAAAGTAAACGTATTTTATGTAAGCGGCCGGCTTGATTTAATTTAATACTAATAATGAGTGAGCTGAAATCTGAGAATGTTCAATTACTATATAAATCAACTTAATCCAAGTATCAATGGGAGGTAAAATAAACGATGACGGACTGAAAGGATCTTAACAATTTTTTAATATAACAAAAGAACAATCCGGAGTAATCATTTCTTAGTTTATACCATAGCATTAAGAATATTCTAGTTAACAAATCCAATTGAATTTAAATAATCACTAAAGGTTTAATATGATTGAATGACTTGTATCATGCTCAAATATAAATAATAGGGCTATTTTACAAGTTTCAAAAAAGGAAATTATATATCCACACGGAAATATTTTACGCTATGAATAAACCGCTTTTCCTAATTACTGCATTATTATTATTTAACAGAATTAATTATTCGCAAACCCCGGCAGCATCTGATTCGCTTCTTCAAAATGGAAACTTGCATGATTGCATCATATATGCTTTATCTCATCAGCCTTCGGTTAGACAATCATTGATCGATGAAAAAATTGCCAATGCGGAAATACGTTCAAAGCTATCCGACTGGTACCCGCAGTTAAGTTTCAATTTTAATCTGCAGCATAATTATCAATTGCCTACGTCGATTATTCAAGGAAACCCTATTAAAGTTGGCTTAATTAATACATCCGGTGCTGACTTTTCTTTAACTCAGACTATCTTTAACAGAGATGTGCTTCTTTCTGCCAGTACGGCTCAGGAAGTCAGAGAGCAAGCAAGACAGCAAATAACAAATAATAACATAAATGTAGTGGCTAATGTAAGTAAAGCTTTTTATGCTGTTTTACTTACTCAGGATCAAATTGAATTGGTAAACGAAGATGTTTCCAGGTTAAAATTAAGTCAGCATGATACCTACAGCCAATATCAGAGCGGTGTGGTAGATAAAACTGATTATATGCGGGCTACTATTGCGCTTAATAATGCGGAAGCAGAACTAAGGCAGGATAACGAAAGCTTGAAAACAAGTATTGCGTTTTTAAAAGATCAAATGGGCTATCCACCATCCGCAGAATTGAAACTGGAATATGATAGTACTCAAATGGAAAATGATATTAATATAGACACCACATTGTCCGTTAATTACGAGAACCGGATTGAATATAAGCTGCTTCAAACTCAAAAGAGCCTTCAAAAATCGAATCTCGACTATTATGTATGGAGCTTCCTCCCTTCGATTTCTGCTTTTGGCGATTACAATATAAATTTTATGAATGATAATTTCTCTAAACTTTATAACCAGAGTTTTCCCAACTCATATATAGGATTAGAATTGTCATTCCCCATATTTGAAGGCACAAAGCGTATACAGGAAATTGATCAGGCAAGTTTAGAGCTAAAACGAGTTGATTATGATATTGAATCTTTAAGGAATTCAATAAGCACCGAATGTACACAGGCTATGGCAAATTATAAAAGCAATCTTAATAATCTTAACGTTCAGAAGAATAATCTTCAGCTTGCGAAGGAAGTTTATAATACAATTCAGCTGCAATATAAATCCGGTATTAAGACATACCTTGATGTGATAACCGCTGAAACGGATTTAAGAACAACTCAAGTAAATTACATAAATGCACTATACCAAACTTTAAGCAGCAAGCTGGATGTAGAGAAAGCTTTGGGTATTATTAAATATCAATAAGAATTTTCATAGTTGATCTATACAAAACAATTCTTAAGATTAAAGAAATAAATAGTGAAAGTAGATAATTCATTCATTCAAGTTTATAAACAAAGAAATCATTTTTATGAAAAATATAATTAGAATAATTGGATTGGTTACAGCAGTAATTGGGATTTCTATCTCTTTTATTACATGCAGTAATGATAAAGGTGCGCCGCAAAAATTCCCACCGGTACCAGTATCAGTTTATACCATTACACCAGGAAAAGCCTACTATTATGACACTTATCCGGCAACGGTAACGGCATTGAACCAGGTTGAAATAAGGCCTGAAGTTTCGGGCTATCTGACAAATATATATTTTATGGATGGCCAGCATGTTACTAAAGGAATGAAATTATACGGTATCGACCAGCAGCAGTATAAAGCCGCCTATGATGTTGCAAAAGCAAATTTAGATAAGGCTGAGCAAGATTATAAAAGATATCAGGACCTCGCGAAGAATAATGCGATAGCCACACAAGTGCTGGAGCATGCTGCCGCAGATCTAAAAGCAGCGGAAAGCAGTCTGGCTGAAGTGGAAACTAATTATCGCAATTCTACTATATATGCAACTTTCAGTGGAACCATTGGCATTTCACAAGTGAAGCTTGGTTCTGCAATAATTGCCGGGCAGACTTTAATGAACACTATTTCATCCGATGATCCAATGGCTGTTGATTTTGCAGTCAGTGAGGATAAAATCAGCCGGTTTGAAGATTTGCTTCATAAAAGAACCGACGGCAGGGACTCTACTTTTACGCTTCAACTGTCGGACGAATCGATTTATTCATACCCCGGCAAGCTTTTACTACTTGACCGTGCTGTGGATCCTGAAACCGGGACTATTACAGCACGACTTGTTTTTCCTAATCCCAAAGATTATTTAAAGCCGGGAATGACATGCAATGTAAAAATATTGAATACCACTAATTCAAATCAAATTTTGATCCCATATAAAGCTGTGACCGAACAGATGGGAGAATATTTTGTTTTCGTTGCTCAAAATGGACATGCAATCCAAAAGAGAGTACAATTAGGAATTAACATAGGCGGAAACGTAATTGTAAAGAATGGATTGAATTTAGGTGATAAAATTATTATTGAAGGGATACAGAGGCTAAGAGAGAATTCTCCGATTATGATTGCTGCTGCAGTAAATCAATCTCCTAATCAAACAGCGCTAAAATAATTCTTCTATAGGAAATGAAATGATTGCGAATACTTTTATAAAAAGACCGGTAACAGCCATAGTCGTATCAATTGTAATTGTACTAATTGGAGTTCTTTCAATTTTTAATTTACCAATTAGCCAATACCCTGACATAACTCCTCCGTCAGTTCAAATATCAGGTATATTTACTGGAGCTGATGCCACCACTGTTGAACAAACAGTAACTACTCCAATAGAATCTCAGGTTAACGGTACTCCGGGAATGTCTTATATGACAAGTACAAGTACTAACAGCGGCAGTTCTTCAATTAACGTTGTATTGAACGTTGGCACTAACCCGGACATAGCAGCGATGGATATACAAAATAGAGTCGGTATTGCAACCCCCCAGCTGCCTGACATTGTGAAAAGATTGGGTATTACAACCAGGAAAAGAAATTCAAGTATATTAATGCTTGTTGCTATTTTTTCTCCGCGTAATACTCACGAGATTACTTTCCTGGACAACTTTACAAATATATTCGTTAAGAATGCCCTACTTAGGGTTCCGGGTGTAGGTGATATTTTTACCAGGGCTGATGACTTCAGCATGCGCGTATGGCTTGATCCTCTTAAATTAGCGCAGCTTGGGCTGACTGCCAGCGATGTAGTTAATGCTATTTCAGCACAGAATCTTCAGATAGCAGCAGGAACTGTAGGGGCTCCCCCTCAAAATACCAACCAGGCTTTTGAATATACAGTGTTCACAAACAGCCGTTTAAGTACACCGCAACAGTTTGGTAATATAGTTGTTAGAGTCAATACCAATGATGGGTCTGAGGTTTACCTAAAAGATGTTGCTAAAGTTCAGCTAGGTAGAGCCAGTTATTCTAATGATTCCTATGTTGATGGGAAAAGAGCATCGTTCCTGTTAATCTTTCAAGCTCCCGGCAGTAATGCAATGGAAGTAGCAAACGGTGTATATAAGGAGATGGCAAATCTTCAAAAATCCTTTCCCAAGGATGTTGACTATAATATACCGTTTGAAACTGTATCTGTGGTAAAAGTTTCAATTGATGAAGTAATTATAACTCTTTTGGAAGCACTGGGACTAGTAGTGCTTGTAGTATTCTTATTCCTGCAGAACTGGCGTGCAACTATTATTCCTGTACTTGCTATCCCAGTTTCAGTTATAGGAACATTTGCTTTTTTTATACCTCTTGGGTTTACTATTAACACATTAACAATGTTCGGGTTTGTTCTTGCAATCGGAATTGTGGTAGATGACGCTATAATAGTTGTGGAAGCAGTTCAGCATTATATAGATAATGAGAAGCTATCCCCTCTAGAAGCAACTAAACGGGCAATGAGCGATATATCAGGACCGGTAGTTGCGATAGCCTTAATCTTAGCGTCGGTATTTATTCCTGTTGGATTTATACCGGGAATTGTTGGAAAGCTTTATCAGCAGTTCGCTATAACCATTGCAATCTCTGTATTGATTTCAGCGTTTGTAGCACTTTCCTTAACACCTGCATTATGCATGCTGCTGTTAAAGCCTACTCATCTTGATGTAAACTCACGAGGCTTAAATAAATTTTTCTTCTTGTTTAATAATTGGTTTAAAAGAACTACAGAGAATTATTCTATTGGTGTAAGGAAGTGCATTAAAGCTGCTCCTTATTTTCTTATAATTTTAATATTAGTTTATGTTGGAACCATTCTTCTATTTGAATCCAAACCTACAGGTTTCATTCCCCCGGAAGATGTAGGAAGATTGTATATAACTTTTGAATTGCCGCAAGCTGCATCCTCTTCAAGAACTATTGAGACTATGGATAAGATAATGAAAATCTTAAATAATACTCCTGGAATTGATCATTTTGCAGCAATAAGCGGATTAAACGTAATTGATTTTTCAAGTAAATCAAACAGCGGAACCATTTTTACACAATTAAAGCCCTGGGATGAAAGGACTAGTAAAGCTCTTCAATTGAATGCTCTAATTGGGACACTAAGAAGAAAATTTGCTTCGATTGAGAACGCGAACATTGTAGTAATACCTCCGCCTGCTATTCCTGGACTTGGGCAAACCGGGGGATTTACTTTTGAGATTGAACAGCAAGAGAGTACAAACAATATTCAGCAGTTTGCGGATGTTGTAAGAAATTTTGTTATAGCAGCTAATAAACGTCCGGAAATCAGCCAGGCTTTTTCTTTCTTTACGGCAAACACTCCCGGGTATCAGGTAAATGTCGATAGAGATAAGTGCGCAAAGCTAGGCGTCAATATAGCAGATGTATTCAGCACTCTACAAACTTATTTAGGAAGTGCTTACGTTAATGACTTTACAATTTATGGAAGAGATTTTCATGTAGTAGCACAGGCAGATACGAGTTTTCGCGGTAACATACAAGATTTGTCAAAATATTATGTTAAGAACTTCGCAGGTAGTATGATTCCACTGAGTAATTTAGTAACATATAAGGTTACAGAGAGTGCACCTGTAATTTCACATTATAATTTGTTCAGGTCTGCTGAAGTTGATGGCAATGCAGCGCCTGGTTACAGCAGCGGTCAGGCTATCCAAGCATTAAGAGAAGTTGCAGCTCAAGTTCTTCCTTCAGGTTATGGATATGAATTCTCTGGCCTAAGCAGAGAAGAAATAAATGCAGGCAGCGGAACAATAGCAATTTTTGCATTGTCGCTTTTATTTGTGTTCTTATTTCTCTCCGCATTATATGAAAGCTGGTCGGTACCGTTCTCAATTTTATTTTCTGTGCCGATCGCGGCATTCGGCGCTATCATAGCACTGATATGCTTACCAAGTTTAAGCGACAACGTTTATTCGCAAATAGGTCTCATTGCTTTAATCGGACTTGCGGCTAAGAATGCTATCTTAATAGTTGAGTTTGCAAAAGAACGAGTTGATAGAGGTATTCCAATAGTTGAAGCAACAATACAGGCAGTGAAACTTCGTATACGTCCTATCCTTATGACTTCGATGGCTTTCATATTTGGTGTTGCTCCGCTGGCTTTTGCGACTGGTGCAGGCGCTCATGCAAGAGAGACAATCGGTTGGACAGTGCTTGGAGGTATGTTGGCAGCTACTATGCTTGCCGTTTTTATTGTTCCTGTTTTATTCGTTACAATTACTCGGATTGCTTACGGTAAAGAGAAATTAGCTGAGTTAGAAGCTAAAGGAATGCAAGACGGAGAGCTGCTGCCTGAGTCAGGAAAGTGAAATAAGGATGACATCTTTTCCTAAAGATGTCATCCTTAAAATCTTTAAATTGAATCCTAGTTAGTTATTTCAAATGATGTAGAAATAACTTCATCTGAACTTCCTCCTACCATTACTTTGATTACTCCCGGCTCAATTGTTTTTTTCATATCAACATTATAGTATTCGAGCATCTCAGGATTGAGTGTAAAATTTAATATTTTGGACTCACCTGGATATAAGAAAACTCGTTGAAATCCTTTTAATTCCTCCACCGGACGCGTTACACTTGCAACCATTTTTCTTATATATAATTCAGCTACTTCAGTTCCTGCAGCTTTACCTGTATTCTTTATATTAACTGAAACTATAACGGAATCATCTCTTGAAATTTGAGATTTATCGACTGAAATATCACTGAACTTAAAGTCAGTATAACTTAATCCGTACCCGAAAGGATAGAGAGGAGTATTAGGTAAATCGAGATATTTTGAAGTATATTTATCATTAGGATTAAATGGCCTGCCCGTGTTCATATAATCGTAGAAAAGCGGGATCTGGCCGACTGATCTTGGAAATGTAGCGGTAAGCTTTCCAGACGGATTATAATCTCCAAATATTACATCCGCAATTGAGTTGCCGGTTTGATTCCCTAAATACCATGTTTCAAGGATTGAGGGAATATTTTTAGAAACCCAATTAATCGTTAATGGCCTTCCGTTCATAAGTACAATAATTATTTGTTCATTGGCCTTATAAATTTCTTTAATAAGCTCATTTTGAATGCCGGGGATATCAAGTGAGGTACGGCTTGCAGCTTCACCGCTCATATCACGGGATTCACCTACAACCATTATAACAACATCTGATTCTTTAGCAGCTTTTATTGCATCATCAAAGCCTGAACGATTTGCATCGAGTATATCGCAGCCTTTTACATAATTGATTTTAGTTCCTTGAGAAACTTTATCATTGATTCCTTGAAGAACAGTAACTACGTTTTGGGGGATTCCGTCTGGAGACCAGGGGCCGAGAAGATCTTTCTGATCATCAGCAAGCGGGCCGATCAAGGCAATTGTATGAATATTCTTTTTCAATGGAAGAAGATGCCCATCATTTTTAAGGAGGACAATTGATTCTCTGCCAAGCTGCCGGGCAATCTCATCTTTTTCCTTTTGTGAAGGCATATTCTTATGGAAATATTCCTTATCAACATATGGATGACCAAACAAACCCAATTTATATTTCAAACGAAAGACTCTTCTAACTGAACGGTCAATTAGATTCTCAGATATAATATTCTTTTTAACAAGATCAACCAGATAAGGTGCATAAATATCACCCAATACTGTATCGCCGGTTAAGTCAACATCAACTCCGGCAGTAATTCCTTTTATAGCGGCTTCTTTTTTATTTTTTGCAATACCATGATTTACTAATTCACCAATTGAATTGTAGTCGCTGATAACAACTCCTTTAAACTTCCATTCGTCTCTTAAGATTTTTGTTAGGGTAAAGTAATTTGCAGATGCAGGAACTCCGTTAAGATCATTGAATGCACTCATAATGGATGCTGCGCCTGCATTAACCGCAGCATGGAAAGGAGGCAAATAAATTTCCCTTAGAGTTCTTTCGGAAATATCAACTGTATTATAATCTCTTCCTGCCTGAGCAGCTCCGTAGGCAACATAATGTTTTGCCGTAGCAGCTATCGAGCCTTCATCCCTCAAACTCTTACCCTGGTAACCTTTAACATAAGCTGCGGCCATAATACTGCCGAGGAAAGGATCTTCGCCGGCACCTTCGACAATCCTTCCCCATCTTGGATCTCGCGCAATATCTACCATCGGAGCAAACGTCCAGTTTAGACCGTTAGAAGCTGCTTCAAGTGCTGCAATCCTAGCCGCCTTTTCAACAAGAGCAGTGTCCCAGCTGCATGATTGAGCTAGAGGAACCGGGAAAACAGTATGATAGCCGTGAATTACATCAGCCGCAAAAGCTAATGGTATGTGCAGCCTCGATTCTTCAACTGCAATTCTTTGCAGACTATCTCTTTCAGTTACGGTACGGAAATTCCCCATTTCTCCGAATTTGCCTTCTTTAATTAATTCGCCTGTTATATTGTTAACATCAGTTTTACGTACTAATTGCCCTATCTTTTCCTGTAAGGTCATTATTGAAAGCAGGCTATCAACTTTATGCTCGATCAAGGCATCCTGTGCAAATGTGGAAAAGCCGATATTAAATAAAAATAGCAATGGGAATAATTTCTTGTATTTCATTTTTCGCAATCTAATAATTTTATTGTAAGAATATCTTTTTGACTTTGACTAGCTTTGTGAAGATTTTAAGTTAAGGGTTCAAGAGTAATCCATGTAAATTGATTATTGCACCAAATTCTTTTTCTCACTAAGATAAACATTATACCAGTTTGCAAAAAGCGGAGAATATGGGAATGCAAGTATTCTGCCGCCAAATCCTATCAACCTTACGGTTACATCGTTCATCATTAATACAGGAATTGAATCAAATACATTTTCATTTATCGAAACACTGTATTTCACTGCAAGATCGGCAACATAATCTTTCAGCTTTTGTTCGAGCTTGATCTTTTTCATTATTTCAATAATCTCATTTTTGTTCTTTACGAAGGATGTATCTTCAGGTTTATCATGCTGTTCAATGTCAATCAGCTTAATCAAAGCATAACCTTGAGGCACTTTTACAGGGCCGTATACTTCGTTCCTTTTCATCTTTTCCGCTATCTGCCCTAATTCTCCAAGTTTATTAACCGGCAAATAACCTAACTGTCCCCCCCGCTGTCTTATTGAATCAACTATACAATACTTTTGAGCCGCATCGTTAAACGAAAGTCCTTTATTTATATCTTTCAATATTTCGGAAATCATATCAAGATCAGTGACAATAATTTCCTCTAGATCAATTCTATCGGGTTTATAGATCTCATTGTGGTTCTTATTATAGAACTCGTATGCTTCTTCATCACTAATTGAAATAGAGTCAAAAATTACCTGTTCCAATTTTTGTGAGGGATAGTAAGTGTCCCAAACACTCATATCGTTTTTTACTAGATCACTGCTGCCCAAGCCCACTTTATATCCCTCTCTTGTCAGCAGCTCGCTTTCGATAAAGTTTTTAACTATAGTATTAAATATGTATCCAACTGAATTTACGTTCGAAGTATCTATCTTAATATTATTATATCTAAGCTTATTTAAAAATTCCCGCACTGTTATCGGATTAACCTCAAACTTTACAAAGTTAGAATTTAATACTTCGTCACCCAGAGAATCTTTTACTCTGTTAATATCATCTGCTAATAAATAAAGAGTTTGTGAACTGCCGGATTTTTTATCTTCTGCATATCTTGCGTTTACAATTTCTTTAATCTCACCGAGTATCCTTAAAAATAACTGGCGGTCTACATCAATATTAAACTTGCGTAAGAAGCTAAACAGATAATTCTCCTCAAGCTTGTTTGTCTGATTCTTCCCAATAACCTTTTTTAATTTGATTAAATTTTCAGGAGTAGTAAAGAAAGGTTCGGTTACAATTTTGTAAAGCTTAAAGATATACCACCTGCCCCCTGCGTATATTGGAGTGGTAAATTCTCCGGGTTTAAGATTGTATAATGAATCTTCCAAATATTCATCAAGTGAACCGTAAGTAACTTTTCCTAGCGGATTCTGCTCAGCAGCTTCAGGTCGCCCGACTAATAAAAAGTCAATCGATGCTCCATCTTTCAGGCCCGAATATAATTCGTCAATTTCTTTTTTATTTGTAGAATACAAGTATTTAACAAGAAGAGTTTTGGAATATCGTTTTTCAGCTTTAGATATTTCTTTAGGAGTAATTTTAACTTTATCAGAGACTACTTTATGATATAAAGCGTCTCTTACAAAAAGATCTCTCATATGACTTAACTGCACGCTTACATCTTTAGCCGTATCGAGACCGAGAGACTTAGCTTTTTCTGCGAGAAGCTTTTCTGCGATCAATGTATAAAGATATTCCCTTTTAATAAGGGTAGTGTCTAGTGAATTTATTGTCCGCGGATGCGGACTAAATTCATATCTATCTTTGAACTCTTCAGCGGTAATTTTATAAGTTCCGGCAGAAGCAACAATGCGGTTATCTTTTGTATTGGCCTCCTGTGCTAATGTATATGACCCAAAAACTATTACTAATAAGAATAAAATCCGGAACTTCATTAAGTTATTTACCTAATTTTATAAATCCTAATACCTTCAATCCATTTTTGATAACAGAATCTTTCATTACATATTTCCAGACTAAGCCATTCCGGAAATTCTCTATCATCAGTACAATTGGCCCTTCATCAATGCCGACACAATCTTTATCATACCAGTTTACTGTCGGATTAAAAGCATCTACAAATCCATACCTACCCCATAAGCCTTTACTTCCGTATTTATCAAACATATGAATTAAAGATGGGATTACAATTGACGGTGCAAATAGAATAGAACCGCATGCTGCCGAAGGAGCTATTGTTCCGTCATCAAAATAATTATATTCAGGACCCGATGCGCCCCTTCCGGCGTAACCTAAAAACTTTTTATCGTCATAGTTATAAGTTTCCCCGGGGCCGTCGCAGGCTGTAATCCCCCATGTTAATGAATCATATCCCTTCCACCCGTGAGGATCCTGGATTGAGTACAATCTCTGCGATAGTGTTGCGCGCCTGGAGTTTTCGAAGTAATCGAGCTTTTTCTTAATCATATAGCTGTCAGCAATACCTCTCAAATCAACATACATCTGTGTAAATTGATGTCCGAATAACGGCGGAAACACCACGTGAGCTAATCCTTTATAAGGTTCTTCCCACTTATATGATTCAAGCCAATGCTTATAACCGTTCGCTGCATCTTTCATCCCGTCGCCTGCAGCAATTATATAAAGTATTAGTGCTTCGTTATATCCAACCCAGCCGTGATCGGCTAAGCCTTTTTCCGGCATCCATGACATTGAAATTGTATTAGCATATTTCCCTTCATCAGGCAAAGTAAAAAAATTCCAATCAACACGATTAAGCAATGAATCTGCCGCAGTACGGATTTCCTTTTCTTGGGGATTATTTCTATTATAAAATTGTCTTGCAAAAATTACTCCGGCTAAAAGCAGTCCGGTATCTATGGAAGACAGTTCGCATTCCCAAAAACGCTTGCCGGTGTTCATATCTATAAAATGATAGTAAAAGCCTTTATAGCCAGTAGCTAGCGCATCGGTACTTTGTTCGGAATGAAGGAAAAAATTTAGGGCAATGAGGGTAATCGAAGCCGCTTTCTTTCTTGATATCCAGCCGTGCTCTGCACCGATTGCCCAGGATGGAATTCCGAAACCAACTGCAGCAATGCTTGCGGGAGAGTCTTTAGTTGAACGGTCTTTAACTAGGCCGTTATTCCAATTTGCTTCGTCAATAAAATAAAGAAATGCACCATGCTGTACTGAATCCAGAAAAGAATTTTCTTTTGAAGTAAGTTTATACTTAGGTGCTGCTTTGTTAAAAGAATTGTTTTGGGGAAAACAATTAAAAATGGAAACAATAAATATTAGTATGAAGATTTTTCTTGACATTTCTAATTATTTTATACTTTTAAGCCTCACGCTTTTTACCTTTCCTTAGTATTGAGAATGAAAGGCTTCTTGTATTCCTTTTCTTCTAAAATGAAAGGAAAAAAGCATGCATCGTTCTCCTTAATAAAGAAATGATGAAGTGAGGCGAATAATTTATTATGATATATTTTAGAATCCTATGCTTACAGTAAACCTGTTTATTTTGAGAAGTCTTCCGTAATCAGCCCAGGCATAATCAAAACGTAATGTATATCCTTCGGAAAATGAATAATTTACTCCGGCACCGAGCTCCAGTCCGCCTTCGGAATATGGTAAGAAAAGATCACGGTAACCTCCTCTTATAGAAAAGTATTTCATTAAAGTTAATTCAGCACCGGCATTCATACTTTCATTGTTATCATTAGGATGAAGAGCATCCAAAGAAATAGTTAATTTATTATTTTCATCAAACTTATAAGGATAAGAAACTCCGATCCTGAATAAGGTAGGAAGCGGATAAAGATCAGTTCTTAACTCTCCCGGCAGCTGGTCATTGCCGCCATGCTTAGCAGGATCCTGATTGTAATCAATATATAAATCCCTGCCGCTGTAATTTGCCCTAGGTCCAAAATTTAATAATGCAGCACCTATTGTCAACCCGCCTGCTTCAACCTGATATTGTACTCCGAGATTTATTCCGAAATCTATCAAGTCATCATGCCAGATAGATTCTTGAATATAATTTATCATAAATCCTATAGATACACGGTCAGTAAGCATTAATCCGTAGCCCAGGCCTAAAGCAAAATCCTGGACATTAAAATATTCGCCTGTACCCAGCGGCTGGCTCACTGTCCTGACTGCAATGTCACCTGAATTCATTGATGTTGCCTGCAGCGCAAAAGTTCCAATTTTTTCTACTTTAACTCCCAGCGCAGCATAGTTAAATGATATACCTGCAAGCCAATCGGTATAAGTGAATTGAGCATCAGTTTCAGTTAATCTTCCCATACTTGCAGGGTTATAATACATTGCTGAAGCTTCTCCGTAAAGAGCAGTCCCCGCATCTCCCATTCCTGAAACTCTTGCACTCTGGTCTATTTTTAAAAATTGTGCAATAGTAGTTCCGACTTTACTTTGAGCATTTGAATTAAATTGAATTACTATGACTATTAGAATAATTAAAAGATAATTTAGATAAGTACATGTTTTTTTCATATCAAAATACCGTCAGTTTATTTCACTATCGCAAATTTTCCGATATAGATACCGATACCCGGAGAATCAACATGGAAGATATAAAGTCCTGGTGCTATAGATAAATTATCTCGTGAACGGAGATCCCAGGGTTCATATCCCTGCTGCCCATTATGATATATTGTTTGAACTAATTCTCCGCTTACAGCATATATTCTTATAACACAGCTTTCGGGCAGCCCCCTGAACTCAATACGCCTTTCTCCTCTTCCCGAAACAGCAAATCTCTGAGGCTCAAAGCTTGCCTGGCCTATATAAGGATTAGGCACAACATATGGCTCTTTAAATTGCTGCTTAGCTTCCTGCTGATTAAAATTTTGCTTGACCGTCGTAAAAGTAAATGCATCTAAGCTGGAATATGGAACAGTTACTTTTAAATTGTACTCATCTCCCTCAGCAGGAGTCTGGAAAGAACTTGTACCAGTAATTGTATCAACTTGAATTTCCCAGGTAGGCAGCAGCTTTGTAGGCGCACTGTTACTTGCGGTCAGAACTTCTATATAATCCGATGTGCCTGTGATAGTACCGGACTGTTGAACATTCCTAAACCTGAATTTTAATTTGATATCACCCGAAGGGTCTTTTGCTATTACTTTAAATTTAACCGGCTGTGAAGGCATTCCTATTCCTGCTACTGATGTATCCATTACCTGGCTGCCGAAAATTACCTGGATATTGTCGGGGAATCCCGTCCTCCGCAATGTAATAGGTAATGCCGGAGCATAAATAGATTTCAACTTAAGGTTAGTCTTGCTTCCGGCAGCAAAACCAGAATTGGCAGAGTCCACTGCAATAGTTTGAGGCGTTGATATTATAGGTAAGATACCGGCTCCGACCGGGCCAATACCCTGTCCTATAAGATCATATCCGTAGTTAAACAAAGTATCTCCTGCGGTTAAATCAACTAATGAATAATAATATGCTCGAACTGAATCACTGAGATTTGAAAATAACAGTTTGAACGTATGCTTATCAGGGACAAGATCCGAATTTAGTATCTGCATATTTACACTTCCAACTCCGGATCCTGAATTATGCTGAAGCTGAATCGCCTGAGCAGGATTATATCCTATTGATAAAGGATCGGGAATTACTGTTACAACATTTTTAGGAAGTATGGTTCCGCCTCTAAGTGTCTGGCTGACAGTAATGGGATTCTCAGAAGGATATACAGATAAAGAATCTATACCTGTATTGTAAGCGCAAACAGCATAGTAATATGTTTGGCCGTTTGTAACTGTTGTGTCGGTAAAAGTATGCGATAATCCTGTATCGTCGCCAAGAAAATATGCAACACCTTCCACAGTAAATTTTGAAAATCCTGCTATACCGTCTTTCAAATCAAATTGTGCAATCGGTTTTCCGTTGCCGATAGGACCCGTGCCGGTCGCAGTAGTTACAACTTTTGAATCTAGAAAAGTCGGATCAGTACTGCGGTAAATTTTATATCCTTCAAAATCATCAACACCTGTAATCGGATTTATTGCTTGCTCGGCTACATTATCCCAGGACATTGTTACGTAACCGTCGCCTGTATAAGCATGCAAAGTCGGAAGTGGCGGCGGAACAGCAAACTTATAATTACCTTTATAAATTTGAGCAACGACTCTAATCGTTGTTTCCAATTCCCTTAAATTAGCACCCCATCCAAGTGCAAGGCTGAATCTTTCTCTATCGCCGGCAGGTAATATAAACGGGCCTGATGCAAACAAGAAAGCAATATTATAATTCTGAACAAGCGGCGTATCAAATGATGAATCTGGGCTTGTGAAATCATTATATAATCTTTCCGGCCAATGATGCCCATCATCATAAAATTGGATAGCATCTACAGGGCCAATCCCATCCCCTGCTCTAATCCTATTAAACTTAAATGCGGTAAGTCCGATCATATCTGATTCGTCAATATCAGTAATATCAAAATTAGGCTCGCCTTCGGTCGGAACACCATCGTTTTCACCCTGGTCATGTGTACCAAATACACCATCAACGCCTGTATCGCAATATCTGGCAACCCAGTTCATGTTCTCATCACCAGTCCACCAAACTCCCTCTTTATAAGCAGGTCTATCTGCTATGGGGCCATAATATGCTTCGAAATTTGCGATGTTATATTTCTCAGGATGGCTTTTAATATAGTTCATAAT
>Ga0075269_10000073_pt1 | contig 16978 bp, 14 predicted proteins | sample SF_Rice_5C_0N_10_FD_69773 | JGI IMG/M metagenome (GOLD analysis project Ga0075269, IMG submission 69773) | Rice paddy soil microbial communities from Twitchell Island, California, USA - SF_Rice_5C_0N_105 | ecosystem: Environmental > Terrestrial > Soil > Paddy field/soil | place: USA: Twitchell... | reverse complement strand
ATAATAAACATCAGGTGATTCAATGTTTTTCTTTTCTGTATTTGAAAAAATATCCTTAAAGACAGGGTGATTAAAATCTATTTTATCAAATCTTACTGCATTGCCCGTATTACTCACACCCCCTGCTGTACCCGTGGGCGAAGGAATATTCAATCCATTTGTTACCTTCTGATAATTTTGAGGCGAAGTGTTTTCGCCCGGCATCAAAAGTACATTGCCTCCATTATCTATGAAAGTTTTAAGTCTGTTTAATCCACTTATGTTGCCGTTACCCGTACCGATAATAATAACAACATCATACTGTGAAAGATCAAGAGCAGAAATTTGGTTTATATCCTTCTGAATTATTTTCAAAGAACCTGTGGTTTGTCCCATGCTGCTATTCTGATTTTGGTTTAGATTTACTGCAGTCAATGCAAGGTTGACAAAACGAGAATCAGATTGAGTATCCGAAAATAATACAACCGGGATTTCTTTGGGTATAAAAAAATTAATGTAACGCTTATTGTCTTGAAGTATTTCATCATCTTCAATTTCTGCATAAACATTAACATAACCGGAAGTTTTTATTTCGGCATCCATAACAGCAATTTTAGATTCCTGCGGGCTTAAAGAAATGCTTTGCTGTGCGCTCCTTTCGCCATTAATAAAAAGAGATACAACCAGATTGCCTACATGCTGAGTAGAATAATTTCTAACCGTTGCCGCAAAATTTACCGGTTTATTACTTTCAAATATCTGAGTATTCAACTGCAATTGATCTATGCCTAAATTGTAAACTTCTTTGCCGGAAAAGTTAAATCCATAAAGTCTTACCTTATTGTTTAATATCTGACCGAAGTCTGATACAGATCCCGGAGCAGATAATCTTCCCTGCTGAAAATCCGATAATAAATAAATTTCCTTATTGTAGTTTTGAGATTGCGAGAGCACTTTTGCTGACTTTACAATGGCATCATTAATATATCCGCTTTCGTCTGAAATTTTAGCCCCATCGATCTGCTTTTGAAAATCAGCAAGGTTAGTAGTAGTTTTTATTTCATTACCGGTATGATCCGAAACCAAAATTAATGCTGCATCGTCGCCTTCCTGCAGCTGGCCGAGAAGCTGCTTAATCACTGACTTTGCCTGATTAAAATAAGAGCCTTTAGAATCAACTACAGACATACTTGGTGTGTTATCTAAAATAAATACGGCAGTCGTTTTAGCGGCAGAAGTTGTCCCTCCAATTGCAACACCCTTTAAAGTTGGACGTGCAAAAGCAGTAACAAGAAATAAAATTATCAGCATTCTGAGTGCAAGCAGCAGCCATTGTTTTAGTTTTATCTTACGGATTTTGTTTTTCTGCAGTTCTTTTAGAAAAGCAAGCGTGCTGAATTCAATTCGCTTCAGCTTCCGTAAATTCAATAGATGAATCAGTACCGGAATTGAAGCTGCCAATAATCCGAATAATACAGCGGGATTTAGAAAGATCATTTATAATTATTTCTCTATTTGCCTTGCCTATTAAAATATAAAAGCGATGGAGGTTAAAAATAACCGGCATCGCTGTTATAATAAAGGGGAAAGTTATATCATTTATTAGCCAGCGCAATCAAGTTTAATGCGCTGCCTGCTTTGAACCATTTTATCTGCGCTTCATTCATAGTGTGATTTAACAAAGCTTTTTCCTGTCTGCCGTCCCTATGCTTAATTTCAAGCGTAAGCTGCTTTTCAGGCGCAAGCCCGGTAAGCCCGGTTATGCTTACTCTATCGTCTTCTTGTATCTTTTCATAATCCGATGGATTAGCAAAAGTTAACGGAAGCATTCCCTGCTTCTTTAAGTTTGTCTCATGGATTCTTGCGAAACTTTTAACTACTATAGCTTTACCTCCTAAGAATCGCGGCTCCATTGCAGCATGCTCGCGGCTCGAGCCCTCTCCGTAATTCTCATCGCCAACAACTACCCAACTGGCACCTTTAGCTTTGTACTCACGTGCAACTTCCGGCACTGATTTGTATTCGCTTGTAAAAATATTTTTTACTTTCCCAGCATCACCGGTAAATGCATTTATAGCGCCTAGGAACATATTGTTAGATATGTTATCTAAATGACCTCTATATTTCAGCCAAGGCCCGGCCATCGAAATATGATCCGTTGTGCATTTGCCTTTCGCTTTTAGAAGAACAACAAGGTCGGTATAATCTTTTCCGTCCCAGGGAGAGAACGGCTTCAATAGCTGGAGCCTGTCACTTTTAGAATCTACTATTACTTGAACACTTGAACCGTCTTCTGCAGGGGCAACAAATCCTTCTTCACCTTTTTTGAAACCTTTCAATGGAAGTTCCTCACCAACCGGAGGGTCTAATTTTACTTTTTCGCCTTTCTCATTTATAATTTCATCTGTAATGGGATTAAACGAAAGCTTACCTGCAATTGCAAGAGCAGTTGTCAATTCAGGACTTGCAACAAATGCAAGTGTCTCCGGATTGCCGTCATTTCTCTTCGCAAAGTTTCTATTGAATGAAGTAACGATAGTATTTCTATCGCCTGTCTTTATATCCATTCTCTTCCACATTCCAATACAAGGCCCGCAAGCATTAGCAAGTATTGTCCCGCCGAATTCCGTTAAAGTCTGAAGCTGTCCGTCCCTTTCTATCGTTGCTCTAACTTGTTCTGATCCGGGTGTAATTGTGAATTGCGATTTTGCTTTCAATCCTTTTGAAAGAGCCTGCCTGGCAATGCTTGCCGCTCTGTCAATATCTTCATAGCTTGAGTTAGTGCAGCTTCCGATAAGAGCAACTTTTAATTCATCAGGATAATTGTTCTTCTTCACTTCTTCTTTCATCAAAGAAACCGGAACTGCTTTATCAGGTGTAAATGGCCCGTTAATATGAGGCTCAAGCTCACTTAAATTAATTTCAATAATCTGATCATAAAATTCATTCGGAGATAGGTATACTTCTTTATCTGCTGTTAGTTCATCTGAAAGGCCTTCAGCTAAAGCTGCAACATCGGCACGGTTAGTAATTCGAAGATAGGCTGCCATTTTCTCATCAAATGGGAACAATGATGTAGTAGCACCGATCTCTGCTCCCATGTTGCATATAGTTCCTTTGCCGGTACAAGAAATTGAGGCTGCACCGTCTCCGAAGTATTCCACTATAGCACCTGTACCTCCTTTTACAGTTAGGATTCCTGCAAGCTTTAGAATAATATCTTTCGCAGATGCCCAACCGCTCAACCTGCCTGTGAGATTTACACCAATTATTTTAGGCCACTTTAATTCCCATGGCATTCCGGCCATAACATCAACAGCATCCGCACCGCCGACTCCTATTGCTATCATTCCTAATCCGCCTGCATTTGGCGTATGCGAATCTGTTCCTATCATCATTCCTCCAGGAAATGCATAGTTTTCAAGTACTACTTGATGAATAATCCCTGCTCCCGGCTTCCAGAACCCTATTCCATATTTTTTAGATATACTTTCTAAAAAATCATACACTTCTTTATTTTCCGAAGTCGCTCTTAGTAAATCATCCTTAGCTCCGACTTGTGCTTGGATTAAATGGTCGCAATGAACTGTTGAAGGAACCGCAGCAGTCTTTTTCCCTGCAGACATAAATTGCAGTAAAGCCATTTGAGCTGTTGCATCCTGCATTGCTACTCTGTCAGGTGCTAACTCAGAATAATCCTTGCCTTTTTGCAAAACTTCCTTAGGCATGTCCCATAAGTGTGTATACAATATTTTTTCGGCATACGTAAGAGGACAGTTAACTATCCTCCTAGCAGCCTCCAGCTTAGTCTTATAATTTGAATAAACTTTTTTTATCATGTCTATATTTGCTGTCATTGTTTGAACCCTTTAACTAAATTTTCAAAATTTGATCTTTGCTACGAAAAATAAGAAAAAGAAGTTAAAATTGCTTCATAAACATTATTATGATTATATAAAAAAATTACACAGGTAGTTAATCCCATTACATAAATTCGGGCTAAAATTTATTTCAATTGACAAAACCTCTAATTTTAACTTATTTTCCATATTCAAAAGAGAAATTTAAAAGGTCACTATGAGAAATATAACTATTTTAATCGTCGATGATGAAACCTCTTACTTATATTTGCTAAAAGGCCTGTTAGAGCAAGAGGGCTATCAAGAAATAATAGCAGAGCAATATCCTGAAAATGTAATGCAGGTTATTGAATCCAGGCAAATTGATTTGATATTACTTGATGTCTATATGCCTGTAATAAATGGACTGGAACTCCTGGAAAAAATACATCTGAGCCACCCTCAGATACCCGTAATAATGGTTACCGCAGTTGATGAAGTTGAAATTGCTTTGAAAGCAGTAAAGCTTGGCGCCTATGAGTACATAACTAAGCCTCCTGATATTGATAGATTATTTCTTACTATTAAGAGGGCATTAGAACAGCACATTTTGGAACTAGAGCTTGATTCTCATAGATCAGCTGCACCAATAGTTCCGCTTACAAAAACATATTTCTCTGATATCATTACTTCTTCTCCTTTAATGTATAAAGTTTTTGAGCTGATTGAGATCTTCGCTCCTACAAATGAAATGATTTTAATAACCGGTGAAACTGGTACCGGTAAAGATCTAGTAGCAAGAAAAATTCACGAACTATCCCCAAGAAGACTTAATCCTTTTGTCGCGGTTAACCTCGTTTCCATTTCAAGCTCCCTTTTCGAAAGTGAACTTTTTGGCCACGATAAAGGCTCATTTACTGGAGCTGTTTCGGAGAAGAGAGGATACTTTGAAGAGGCAAACGGCGGGACAATTTTTCTTGATGAGATCGGTGAGCTTCCTAAAGAACTGCAAGGTAAACTGCTTAGAACCATTCAATATAATGAAATTTATAGAATTGGAAGTGCTAAACCTACCAAGTTAGACATCAGGATTATTGCGGCAACCAATCGCAATCTTATTGATGCAGTAAATAATAAAGAATTTAGAGCTGATCTTTATTACAGGCTTAACCGCGGCCTCATTCAACTGCCACCGCTTCGTGAAAGAGGCGAAGACATAGTATTACTTGCTGACCATTTTTTGAAAATGAGTAATATTACTTATAATAAAAATGTATCCGGTTTTTCAAATGAAGTTCTTAAAATATTAAACAGCTATAAATTTCCAGGAAATGTAAGAGAACTGGAAAATATAATTTTTAACGGTGTTGCAAAAACTAAAGACAGCGATATAGTTTCTGAAGTAAACCTTTCTTCAAGGTCTCTAAAACTAAAGAACGATTCACTAAAATTAATTACAATCGAAGATGCCGTTGAAGAGCATATTAAATCTGTAATAACATATGTAGGAGGCAGTGTCCAAAAAGCAGCAGCAATTCTGGGCGTAAGCGAAAGAACACTCCAAAGAAGAATCCAAAAAATTAGATCTAAGGAATAAATAATATACATGCGTCAATATTGACGTCATTTCTGTCGCCATTGTAACTTTTAGACCTTTTCGGCTTTCATAATATCAGCATTTCAGACTAAAATACACATTTATAATAACTAAGCAATGGGTATAATTGTTGCAATTATCCATTTGAAAGTTTTTGTTATAAATAAATAATACAGTGCTATGAGTAGTGTACAATCTATGTTGGCAATTGCTGGAATGGTAATCTTAGCCTTAATATCATTAAGGTTTAATTCAACAGTACTTAGCACTTCTAATTCACAAACTGAAAATAAAGTTTATCTAACGGCTTTCTCTATAGCAGATAATTTAATCGAAGAAATCAAAGGCAAAAGTTTTGATCAAACTACAATACAATTCCCTACTACTAATCCTTTGACTTTAACACCTCCTTCTCAATTAGGCCCGGATTTTTCAGGGACTGATTCTGCGGAGGTTTATCCTAATTATAATGATGTCGACGATTATAACGGATATAAAGATACTCTGACCGCTCCTTACTTTGAAACATATTTTAGAAGTTGTATTGTTCAATACGTAAACGGCAGTAATCCTGATGATTCTAGCGGCACTCAAACTTTTTATAAAAGAGTAATTGTCACGGTTTCTAGTCCGTTCTTAGATCATAGTATTTCAATATCATCAATCTTCACTTTAAAATGAATACAATGCTTGATCTTTTGGGAGCTACGATTATCGGAGGAATTATTTTCCTTCTGATTTTTAATTTGAATACTTATTCTGCAAAGAATCAATATTCTTCCGATTCAGATTTAACCCTTCAGCGAAATGCTAAGACTCTGGCAAGCATTATTGAGAATGATTTAAGGAAAGTTGGATTCCATTACAATGGAATAGCTATTACCTCAGCTCAGCCTCAAAAGTTTTCCTTTTATTCGGATATTGATTCAAACGGTACTATAGACAATGTAACTCTAACTCTCAGCGACTCTACCATTCTTACTCAGACACCGAATCCTAGTGATAAAATATATTATAGAATAATAAATGGTGATACGTTGAAGGGCGCATCATTGGGCTTGACCAAATTGCTGTTCTCATATAAAAATGAATTTGGTAATGCTACAACTGCACTTGATAGTATAAAATATATTGAGGCTCAATTTTGGATGGCATCTCCGGCAAAGATTGATTCAGATTACGCTAAAACTTTTTGGGAAATTACAGTTAATCCAAGGAACTTATGATATGGGTAAAGGCATACTAATAATAATCGCGGGTGTATCAATTATAATTACATTGATGATATTAAGCTTAAACTCAAACAGTGAGCAGGGGTTGAATACTACCGCTGCCTATTTCGATGAAATGCAAGCACGATTAATTTCTAATTCAGGAATTGAAATTTATTTGGAAAGATTGCGCCGGAATAAATCACTTACTGGATCATTTAATAACAATGATTTGATGAACGGCGAATATAATGTTGCAATTTGGGGACCTGATACTGCATTAAACATTAAATCAGTCGGATCCTTTAATAATGTTTATCATACCAGTCTAATTAAAGCAAGAAGAGATGCTATCCAAATGCCTCAAATTACTTCTTCTCTTTATATATCTGCTAGTAATTTGAATCTGCATTTATCTGGCAACATAAATATTGATGGAACCGATCATAATATGGACGGCACTGCAGGGCCTCAGCCACCGTTGCCCGGAATTGGTGTTCCTTCAGGAACAGATAGTTCTTACGTTGTAAATGATCTAAAACCAAATATTAATAATGCAATTATTGGCTCAGGAACTTCTCCAAGTGTTTACACTACTCCTGATACAACTAATTGGGAACAAGTTACCCAGAATATGATATTTGCCGCTGATACCACTATTGGCACAGGCACCTATAGCCAAGGCTCATTTGGAACTGCTTCCAATCCTGAAATTACATATGTAAATGGAAATGTTACATTATCAGGGACTTTAACCGGATATGGTATTATGATCGTAAATGGCAGCATTACAATGAGCGGTAATTTTTCATTTTATGGCCTGGTCATTGTCTATGGGGCATCAACAATAACAACTATGACAGTAGGTAATGCAGGAATTTATGGATCATCTATTTTTGTTGGCCAAGGTATGGATTTTAAAGCAGCAGGCAACGCAAAATTTTATTATAGCAGTCAAGCCATCAGTAATGCCGAGGCAAACTTGAAATCTTCAAGGTTTCGGATCTTGAGCTGGTGGGAATAAATTTATATATGGAGATACGATGACAGAAGGCAAGAAAATTGTTTTTGATGATACAAGATTGAATACTTTCACATCAGATAACGATGATTGGAATTTAAGCGGTTCATCAATTAAAATTAGAGAATATGGGAAATCTTCTTTCTCGAAAGTTTTTTTCATAATTCTATCAGTTTCGATAGTTGTGTCAGCTTTTTCTTTTCTGATAAAATTAATTAAATAGAAAGCTATATTTCGAACGTATCGTTTCTTATTAACAGAAGAATTGCAGAATGCGGTACGATAAGGTATTTTTCCTTTTCGAACTCTATTTCGTATGCTTCTTTTCTCAGGAATATCGCATGGTCACCCTCCTTTGCCTGTAATGGAATGTATTTTACCGGCTCTTTAGATTCCTCCCAGGGTTCATCCTCAGAGGGTGTTGCCAATGGATATCCAGGCCCGGCTTTAATAACATAACCGCTCTGCACCTTTTCTTTTTCCGATACGCCAGGGGGAAGATATAATCCGCTAGCTGTCTTAGAGCTATCCTCTTCCGGACGGATTAAAACACGGTCACCTACAACTATAAATCTCTGAAGATTTTTCAAACTAAGTTCCATAAATACTAAAGTCTACTATTATCTTTTCTTTTATAAATTTATTATTCCTGCTCCCTAAATATAACGAAATTAGTAATTATGTTGAAGCTAGTCTTATAACTATGTACTTATTATCTAGCCTGTCCAAAATAAATTAAGAATTAAAATAAAACTGCATATTGAGAATTTGACACTAGTCTGAATTGATCAATTTATCGTGATTCAGGTAAAAGAAATACTGAACTAATTCTTTTAACTAACTCCTCTCTTTGAAACATAACTTTCTCAGCAATTTGAATAATCTATATTACAATTCCTTAGTCATATTATACCTTCCATTACTTAACTAAGGCATACTTCCTACCTGTAACCATAGTAAATGGCATGTTAACGGCATGTAAATGGCATGCTAACGGCTTAAAAATGATAATTATAAGCTATTAGGATGCCGTTAGCATGCCATTTACATGCCGTTATGGTCGTATTTGGATGGTAAGTAGGCCGAGCTTATGCTTTATAAGTTACTTAATTAGAAAATATACTATCTGAAATAACATGATTAGGAGTTTCGTTTTTGAGGGATAAACAAAGAAATGTTTATTATAATTTAATAATGTGATTACCCTCTTGTAATTCTAATAATTGCCGGAAGGAATCCGGGATGCATATCTAATAAAATTTCACCCGCTTTTCTATAAACCTTATTCAAAATAAGTTTTTGGAGGAATAAAGAAATATTTATTCTCCTGTTAAATAGCTTATTCCACTCCAAATAATATTTATTTTCCGATTCATTATTAGATATTCTGCCTTTAAGTAGGTCAACTATCAAAGAGGCTGCCAGCTTGGAGGATTGGAAAGCCATTCCTATTCCATCACCTGTAAATGGGGCAATCATCCCGGCAGAATCCCCCACCATAAATATACCATTTTCAACAGCGCGCTTTTTACCAAAATATATATTCCCTGCTCCCCATACCGGAAGTAATTTAATGATTTCTTTGTAACCAGAATAAAACATATCACCTAGGTAATTATTTTTCGAAATGAAATTGATTAGAAAATCACGCTGAGCTTTATGAGAATAATTCATTTTAGCTAAATAACATAGATTAATTAGGTCGTTGTCGATTGCATTTAACCCGCAATATATTCCCTGCGAAGAATACATTTGAACTTCTTCTTTGTTGATATTCTTAAGATACGATCTAGGAATATGAAATTTAACCCCATTTATGCCGGACTTTATTCGTATAAAACTTCTGGAAAGATTTTTATCCAGAATATTTTGTTTCCCATAGGCAGAAATTAATACTCTAGAATTGATTAAAAGATTATCGTTTTCCTTTCCTTTTATGCTTATAGTAAAGTTATCCTTTCCCCTTATAATTTTATTAACTTCAGCGGGCTGGAAAATTTGAATGTTTTTATGCTTAGCTTTATTTAAAAGGAAATTATCGAATATCGATCTGCTTATTGAATACGCATTAAAACCTAGTTTTGCTTTATATTCAGAATTATTATTTAAAATTAACCGGAATGATTTTATAGGATTTGGATTTAGAAATAAAAACTCATTATAAATATATAATTCTTTTAACGACTCGATTACTTCATTTGATAGGAATTCGCCGCATATTACTTCCCGGGGAAAGGATTTTTTTTCAATAATACAAATATTATAACCAATGCCCGCAAGGTAATTTCCGCAGGCTGAGCCCGCAGGCCCTCCGCCTATTATAGAAATATCAAAATTTTCATATCGCATTTAATGAATCAATATACCTAGGAATTTTATTTGTATATCACAACAAGCCATCTAAATGCCCATCTTCTTTTAATACTAAATCTCTTGATATTCATTTCTTCAAGAATAGTAATTAATTCTTTTTTAACAAATCCTCTTCTTACTGAAAGAGGCCCGTCATTCTTTACCATATCGCTTTTAGAAAAAAGCTGAGTTAATATTTTAATTCCAATAAAAGCAAACCATGACCTTCTGAGGTCATTAATTATAACGCCATATCTAGCTGCAGAAAGCAAATTATATAATATTCTCTTTAATTCATCGTCCTTGAAATGATGCAAGAATAATGAAGCATGAACAAGATCAAATGTAGAATTCTTAAATGGAACTTTTCCGGCATTTCCGCATATACTTTTTAACTCCGAAGAATTTCTTAAAGCATATTTGCATGCTCTTAAATTTATATCTAAACTAAATATTGAAATAGTACGATTTATATATTTAAGTGATAAAAGAATATCACTTGAACCCGAGCCCGCATCCAGAATAGTTATCGGGTTTATAGAAAGGTGTTCTTTTAATAATATATCTAATCCTTTTTGAGAGGAGGCATTCCCGCCTAAAAGTTTATTAATAGTTTTTAACTCAATAAGTGCATCATCTATTCTCGTATCACCGATTGAATAGTCATCCATCAATTCTAAAGCATAACTTTTTTTCAAGAAATTAGATTCCCTTAAAAATCGCAACCTCCATGACTAATCCGGGTCCGAAAGCAATAGCACAGCATATATCATCCTTTTTGATTACTCGTGTAGTTAATATTTCTTTTAAAACAAATAAAATGGAGGCGGAAGACATATTACCATAATTCTTAAGTATACTCCTTGAAGGAACCATTTTCTCTTCAGGTATACTAAGTCCGGTTTGGAGGGCATCAAGAATGGCTCTGCCACCGGGATGAAGTGCCCAATGGTTAACCATTTCGGGATTCAATCCCCTAGAAGAAAGTATTTTTACTAATTCGGGAGCAGCACTATCCAAAATTATCTTAGGAATGTCAGAAGATAAGACTAAATCAAAACCGTAGCTGCCTATTTTCCATCCCATAAATTTTTCGGTATCTGTGAATAGAAAGGAATCAGTGCTAATTAGTTTAAGCTTTACTTCATCTTTAAGCATTTTTGAATTAGAAAATAATACCGCCCCGCAGCCGTCAGCAAAAATCATTGATGCAAGAATATTGTCTCTTGTAGCTATAGTCTGAAGATGTATGCTGCAAATTTCCAATGCAACCAATAATGTAAAGCTCTCATTTTCTCCGTCATATGTAGTCGCTTCCAAAGCAGAATTAAAACCAGTGATAGATGCTGCACATCCCATAAATCCTATATTTATTCTCTTTATTGAAGGAGAAAGGCCAAATTCTTTTATTAAGTATTTATCAATTCCAGGAGCATAAAAACCAGTACATGAAATGGTAATTAAATGATTAATCTTAGAAATATCCGCATGATTTCTTTCTAATAATTCTTCAACGGCCTGCCTAGCAATTATTTTAGACCATTTTTCATATTCCCTCATTCTAATGTCTGTGTCAGGCTTAATATTATTTCCATCTTTCGAATAAAATTTATCCGGCTGATTTTCTATTGTATCCTGAACAATAACATATCTAAAATCAATTCCGGAATGGGCAGCGGCAGCATCGACCATTCTTTGAGCTGCATTACTATTAATCTTTTTCTTTAATTCTTCAGCAGCTTTATTTTGAGAAACCTCAAAAGGGGGATTGGCAGTTGAAATGTCTATTACATACATTATTTTTACCTTTTTAATATCAATTCATAACTGAATGTTGTTTTATTAAATATCAATTTCAATTTACTACCTATTATAATTAAATTTCATCACAGAGATTTTTCAATTTATTCTAAGACACAAATCAGTTAATAATTATGTAGGAAATATTCCCGCAAAAAAAGACATTATATGGAAGCATCGGATAAAAAGGAATTAAAGAGAGTATTATTTATTACATATTTTTGGCCCCCATCAGGTAAGGCATCGCTTCATTGGCCGCTGAAGATAATTAAATTTCTTCCTGAATTCGGATGGCAGCCTATTGTCTTAACCGTAGATGAAGATACTTTTTCTGCCAAAGATGAAAGTATGTTGAAAGAAGTCAGCCCTAATTTAGAGGTTTATAAAAGTAAATCATTTGAGCCGTTTAATATATATAAGAGATTTATAGGGAAGAAAAAGAACGATCAGCTTATTGCATCGGAAACTATCTCTACTACAAATAAAAGCTTTGCTCACAGAATTTCAATATGGATTAGAATGAACCTGTTTATACCTGATGCACGTATCGGATGGTGTCTCCCGGGTATTGGGCAAGGGAAAAAGATTCTTAGGAGCAAAAATATAGACGCAATAGTATCGGTAGGGCCCCCTCATTCTGTTCATCTAATAGGACTATCGCTGTCTAATAAGTTTCATAAGCCTTTTTATCCTGTATTTATTGATCCCTGGGTGGACATTGTTTACTATAAAAATTTTAAGAGAAGTAAGATTACCTTGGCAATCGACAATCATCTTGAAAAGAAGGTAATAAAACAATCCGCAGCATCTATTTTTGTTACTGAAACAATGAAGCATAATTATGTTAAAAAATATCCATTCGCAGAGGATAAATCTTTCGTTTTGTATTGGGGATATAATGAAGAAGATTTTGGAGATCTGAGACCAGGCAAGAAGACTAGTGAAGAGATTATTCTTCACGCAGGAAATATATTCGATTTCCAGGATATACCAGCTTTCTGGGAAAGAGTAAAGCTAGAAATTAAAAAAGGGAGGAATCTAAAGATAAAATTTATAGGTACAGTAAGCCCAAGGATAAGACAATCAATTGAAACTGCAGGGTTATCAGATCACACTGAATACGTTGGCTTTCTACCTTATAGACAAATGCTTGAAGAACTACTGAACGCCTCTTATTTGCTAGTTTGTTCAACTGAACCAAGGCATGTGCCGGGTAAGTTATTCGAATATTTAAGAACAGGCAAGCTGATTATCGCATTTGGAAACGATAATGAAGAAGTAAAGAAAATACTTGAAGATACAAATGCAGGTATGATGTTTAGATATAATGAAGACGGCGGTAAAATTTTTGAACCCAATAATAAGTTAAATACTGATATATCCAAAGTAAGAGTTTTTAACCGGGAAAAGATTGCTGAAAGTTTAAGTAAGATATTGAATAAGACTTGAAAGAAAAGCCATTCCCTAAAAGGCGAAGATAGGGAACATTTTTGCTCTCTATCCTCACTAATATTTTATTAAAGCTTAATTAAGATTGAATGCTCTGGTAAAGCAGATTGCGAGATGATCATCACCCGGATTGCCGGTATAATAAACTCTATATTCTGAACCAACATTAAGTAAGAATGGATAATCTATTTGAGTCCATTTCTTATAGGTATTATTGGTAGAAAAAATTGGCTGGCTTGATTCTTTAGTCCAATTTTTCCCATCTAATGAATTAGCTAAACCATATCCGTCTCTATCAGAATTTTCATAAAGCATAATAAATTTATCGTTCTGATATATAACACTCGGATAAGTAATACCGATTCCTTCCCATGAATATGTTGATGTTAAGATTGGATTACCTGAATATTTCGCCCATGTAACGCCGTCTGATGATGTAGCTAAGTTTATTGAAAAGGCATTATAATTATAACGTGGGCTGGAACCATAGTATAAATAATATATACCATTTTGTTTTATAACTGATTCCACGCCAATATAATATTGAGAAGAACTGTCAGGTGTTATAATAGGAGTACTATTTTTTTGCCAGTGAATACCGTCAGCAGAAACAGCAATGCCAACCGAAGTCTGGCCGTATAATTGACTAAGGCCATTATAATACATTACATAGTTATTTCCTTCCTTAATTACAGCTCCGCCGCCGAGGCTGTAACTATCCCATGAGCCCGGAGCGCCATAATCTAGAACAGGAGAAGTGGTTTTATTTGTCCAGTTTATACCATCAGGCGATTCGGCATACCAGATATTTCCCCTTCCGGAATTATAAGTACAAAGATACCACATCTTATAAATTCCGTTTTCGTATAATATCTTTGTCTCAGATACTTCTAAGGGATTAGAGGGATTTTGAGATGTTAAGAAAACAGGATTATTTAAATAATCAACCCATGATTGTTGATTTGTTCCCCAATTCACCTGTATATAAATGCTTCCCTTCCCAATGCCTGTAGGAAGAAGAGTTAAACTAACTTGTGTCGTTATTCCGTCGGATATGGTAACATCCGTTTCACCAGTATATACTACTATATTTGAATCATTTAGTGCATTAACGGTTAAATGCCATTGGCCTGCTTTTATATCTTGCATTAATAAATCTGCGCTGGAATCAGTATGAAGATTTAAACTGGCAGTAAGAGTATCATAATCGGGACGTGATAAGTATGCTACTACAGTTACAACATTCAGAGGTGCATTTGTCTTATCTATTTGAAGTGTAAGCTTGCCTGCCGTGTTCAGTTTATCATTAGGTGATGTAAGTGTATTTTTAGAACATCCGCCTATTAACAATAAAGAAATTACTGGAATGAACACTAATATTCTTTTCATATAATCCCATTTTTTTTTACATCCATAACTTATTGAAAATATGCATACCAGTCAATAAATTCTTTGATCTTAAAGATATATAGCTTCTTTAATTATTTTATAAAAGCTGTTAAATATTTCAGTGAGGTTAAGTAATAGAGGAAGTATGAGTATGTTAATTAGGAGTTATAGGCCTATTAGAGTGTATTCAGAGTATTTTCAGAATGTATTCAATGGGTTTTCAAAGGGGTAAGGTAAATAAAGAAAGGTTACTAATTTTAGAAATAAAAGCTCTATGAAAAAGCTACATAAATATAATAAATAAATTAGTTGATGGAAAGTGAGTTTAAGAATTAATAATTAATCTGATAATGTTTGTTATCTTACTACGATAATCCTCATGAGAATATTGTCTTAACCTGTTAAATCCTTTAGTACTAATCTCATTTCGCAGTCTATCATCACAAAGCAAAATATCTATCTTTTCGGCAATATCTTTTTCATCATTTGGATTAAATAAAAGAGCGGCATCACCCACCTGTTCTGGAAGCGCTAAAATATTTGAAGTACATACAGGTACTTTTAATGCAAATGCTTCAAATATAGGAATGCTTATACTTTCAAATAAGCTCGGCATAACCAGCATTTTTGATAATATATATAAATAAAGTAAATCTTCATAATCAACATAACCAGGGAATATAACTCTATCATTCAATTTTAATTCATTAACCTTATCTACAACGGCAGAATAATTTTTCTGTTTGGAACCAGTTAATACTAAATATAAATCAGGATAAGAAATGGACAAAGCCTTGAATGCCTGGATTAGTTTAATATGATTTTTATGCTGCCAAAAAGCAGCGGGATAAAAGATATAATTATTAGGCAGATTATACTTTTGCTTCACTCTTAATTTTTGATCATCAGAAATATTAAAAATCATAAAGTTTGCCGGAGGAGGAGCAGGAAGGACTACAATTTTTTTATCATCTATTTTAAGGAATTTTTTAATGTCATTCTTTACATAATTAGATTCGCAAATAATCTTCTCTGATTTCTTAGATAAAAAACGAGTTGCTGCATATCTTACCAGCCTTTCCTGAAAAGTGAAGAATTTCGGGAAATAATACTCCTGCAAATCGTGCAAAGTTAAGATAAAAGGTTTTACTGCAAAAAACTGTGTATACATTATTACACGAGGAGAAATGAATAGATCAATGTCATCATAAAATGAGTTATCTATTTCCTCCAGAATGGACGTTCTTATCAGGAATAATAACTGAAGCGCCTTAAGTATACGAATAAATGCATTAGGCCTTGAAGTGTTTACCCTACGTACTTCTAGGTGGTATGAATTCATGCTGCCGGAATTTGAATCCACAAATATTATATATTTATATGATCTGTCCTTTGCAAGAGCATCAATTAAAGATTGGGTATATTGATAAACACCACCTGCATCTTTATTTACGAAAGCCAATATCCCGATTTTTTTCAACTTACCTTCCATCTTACTTTCATAGAATGTGCCAGAAGGTTGGGGTAAATAGGTGCGGTTATTTTATTGCTGATAAATTTCATTATTATTTTGAGCAGAATATTACTCCCCAAATAAAAGGATGGGAGATATTCAGTTTTATCAATATTCAAATTCATCCTGCTGCCCATTTCGAGAATTTCTTTCGGGCGAAAGAATCTAACATGGTCATAATTATAAGTTCTGAACTTATTATAATTCTCTTTCCCGTAACAAAGATTATCGAGGCTAATAATGTTACCGGTGAAAAGTATTTTCAGCCTATCAAGCAGATCGAAATATAACGGCACAGATATTATAATATAACCGCCTTTAGAAGTGATCTTTTGTGCCTCTGCTAGTAATGCAAACGGATCAAACACATGCTCAAGTACATCAAGGAGAAGAACAACATCAAATTTATCATTTAATTCAAGAGGCAGCGTTATATCCTTTTTTATGATCTTGAATCCTTTTGTCTTCAGGTTCTCAAGAGCCTCGTCATTGATTTCAAGGCCGTATACATCAAAGCCTCTTTTAACAAGCTCATGGCTGACAGAACCATGGCCGCAGCCTATGTCGATAATCCTTTCTTTTCCTTTAAGATCAGGTAAAAGATTTTTGATTTTATCGAAGGTATTATTCCTGTCATCTATCCTTGCAAGTTCTTTATAAAAATTATTGTAATAATCTTCGTACATATATTATAATGGAGACTCTTATTTTTTATTCAATTCTTTGCGAATAATTTCATCAAGATGGTTAGCTCTTATTTCAAAGGTATGGTCTTTTAAAACTCGCCTCTGCCCGGCAACGGCAATTGCTTTTCTTTCTGCCGGATGA
>Ga0075269_10000072_pt1 | contig 17026 bp, 18 predicted proteins | sample SF_Rice_5C_0N_10_FD_69773 | JGI IMG/M metagenome (GOLD analysis project Ga0075269, IMG submission 69773) | Rice paddy soil microbial communities from Twitchell Island, California, USA - SF_Rice_5C_0N_105 | ecosystem: Environmental > Terrestrial > Soil > Paddy field/soil | place: USA: Twitchell... | reverse complement strand
GATGCAAAAGATGAAAATGGAAAGATAATGTCTTCAGGGATATATTATTACCGCTTAAGTATCGGCGATCAAGTATTGAAATCTGGTTCTATGATTTTGCTGAAATAAAAATAATTTATATTAGTTAATAATAAGCCTTATGAAAAAAGCTTTATACTTTATTTTTATTGTCAGCACAATTTCTTTTGCGCAAAGAGCAGATTTTTTCAAAGAAGATATAACATTCCGTCTAGATAGTCTTCATTTCGATGTAGAAGGATATTACTGGTTTGCTAATAATTCAGATAAGGCGGTTAATAGTGAAATCTTTTACCCCTTTCCGGATTTACCTGGCGGTACTATTGATTCAATAAGATTATTTTATATCACAAGCGGACAATTGACCGTATATAAATTAGAACCAAAATATGGAATGACATTTAATCTATTCATCCCACCGAAAGATACAATATTGTACCAAATAGGGTATAGACAAAAATTAACCGGAAATAGTGCATTATATATTTTAAGAAGCACAAAAGCCTGGGGCAAGCCTTTACAGCAGGCTGAATACAAGCTTATTACTTCTTCCCGTTTTATCATAAAGAAATTTTCGTATCGACCTGATAAAATATATAATATCGATAATAATAAAATATATTATTGGAAGAAGATCAGCTTTATGCCTGATAAAGATATGATATTTTATTTCTGAAATGTTTTACTTTATGCGGTATTTATTAAAAATTCATTCTTATTTCCCTATTAATTGACTTTGTCTTAAGATCTTGAATCTATGATATTCTTCTTTTTGTCTTATTTTCTCCTACTATACCCTAATATCTAAATTCTTCTCATAGGCAGTTTTTATCCCTAATAACACCAACTCTTTTACATATTGATATTCGAAGCGGAAATAGGGGAAGAGTTTTTCAGCATTCCCGCCTGTAATAAATATTTTAGTTGATTCTACTTTAATATCAGATTGTAATTTTTTGATGACACGGTCAATTAAACCAAGCTGGGAATTTAGCACTCCGCTTGCAATTGATGATGTTGTGTTATTCCCGATTAATTCCTTGTATTCTTCTAAAGTAACATTAGGCAGCTGGGCTGTTTTATACTTTAGTGAATCGAACATCATGCTAATTCCCGGAGCTATAATTCCGCCCGAAAATTCTCCCGGGTACTTAATGACATTTATTGTAGTTGCCGTTCCGAAATCCAAGGTAAGAATTATGCTTTGTTCGTTGTATTTATTAAAGTCTTCAGAATTTTTAAATAGGTAGAAAGCTCCTTCAGCAGAGCAAATCCGGTCAATCCCGAGTGTTACAAGCGAATTATATCTGATATTTAAATTGAACTTTGATTCTATTGTTATTACAAAAGGGGAGAGGTGGCTAATAGCAAGTAGTACTTCAGAAACTTTTTCTGATAATGAAGGGACTACCGATGATATTGCGGATTTTTCTATTTTTATTAACTTTAGATAATTATTAAATAAATAGAATTCATTAAAAATCTTTGATTCTATTAATAAATCACCTTCAAAAAGTCCAGTTTTTATATTAGAATTCCCTATATCTATAGCTAAAAACATCAGACTGGGCTCACATCGCCTAAATGTATTTTTTCAATTTTACCTTTTACATTCAGCAAAAGGAATCCGTCTTTATCCAGGTCGTCGAATATCCCATATTTTGTTTTTTCACCGTCTTCAATTAATATTTTTTCACCTATAAGTCTGCACCGTGTTTTCCAATCTTTTAATATTTCATCGGGATTGGTTTTGATCTTCTCAACTATTTCTTCAAATGTATTAAGAAATTCTGCAAGAAGTTTTTCCCGCTCAATATTTTCAGACAGTTCTGCCTTAAGTGAAGTCGGCGGAATTGCATAAACACCCTGAAACATTACCTGATTAACATTAATGCCTATACCGATAACCAATCTATCAATCTTACTTCCTTTTGATGTTGATTCTAAAAGAATACCAGAAACTTTTTTCCCGTTAATCAAAACATCGTTAGGCCACTTAAGTTCAGGTTTAAGCTGAAAAAGATTTTCAAATGCAACAGCTATTGACAGTGACGTTGCAAAATTTATTAGATTTAATTTATTAGTAAAAATTTTCTTGCTTGTCAATAAAATTGAGAATGTAAGATTTAGCCCCTTGGCACTATACCAGACTCTATCCTTTCTGCCGCGCCCTTTTATTTGTTTCTCAGCTAATATTATGGTACCGTCTGAATTATATTTATTTTCCTTATCCAATAAAAATGAATTCGTGGAATCTATTTCTTCCGTGTAGATAAAATTCCTTCCAATATAATCAGTATTTAGTTTTATATCGAAGCTTTCCAGATTGAACAATTTTAACCTCAAAAATTACGCGGACAAAAATAAAGAAAAATTCGTAAATGTGTCAGAGTAATTGCCATATATTTAGTAATTTTGACAAAGAGACAGATTAAATGACAAAAGTAAAGTAATCTATTAAATTCCGAGAATTCTCATAAGCCTATAGATTATATACTGTTAATAGAAAAACCATCATGGCATGATGATTGTGACTAATATGTAAACTTTATTAAGGAGATTGAAATGACTTATGTAAAATTTGGTCCTATGGGTGATTTTGAAACTGTGAATAATATAAATAATAAAATTCATCGTTTGTTCGGTGAACTACCGAACTTTGGATTTGAGGTTAATTATCCATTTAAACCTAAAGCTGATTTTTACAGTGATAATGAAAATTATTATATAGATATTGAAGTCCCAGGAATGAAAAAAGATGATATTAAAATTTCATTTAAAGAGAATACCTTAAATATAAGCGGAGATAAAAAAGATTATTCTAAGGGGAAGAAAACCGAAGAGATAGTAAAGTCTGAAAGGAACTTTGGAAATTTCACCAGGATATTCCGTTTACCGGCTGAAATAAACGCTGAGAATATTGAGGCTTGTTTCGAAGACGGAATCCTGAAAATAACAATAGTTAAAGCTGCAAAAGAAACTGCCGGTGAAAAAGAAATTAAAATTAAGTGAATATAAATAATAATGACTAAGGATAGTCAAAATAAAAATACATGAAGGAGTGATTTATAATGGGAAAAATAATTGGAATAGATTTAGGTACAACTAACTCTTGTGTTGCTGTAATGGAAGGAAACGACCCTGTAGTTATACCTAATTCTGAAGGCGGCAGGACTACTCCGTCTGTTGTTGCATTTACTAAAACAGGTGAGAGGCTAGTCGGCCAGCCTGCTAAACGTCAGGCAATAACAAATCCGAAGAATACAGTCTTTTCAATTAAAAGATTCATGGGCAGAGTAATCAACGAAGTACAGGATGAAAAAACAAAGGTACCTTATGAAGTAGTTCCAGGCGATAATGGTTCTGCTAGGGTAAAGATAGACGATAGATTATACTCTCCGCCGGAAATCAGCGCAATGATTCTTCAGAAAATGAAGAAAACCGCTGAAGAATATTTAGGCCAGGAAGTAACTGAAGCTGTCATTACAGTCCCTGCATATTTCAATGACTCTCAAAGACAGGCTACTAAAGATGCAGGTGAAATAGCCGGATTAAAAGTTAGAAGAATAATCAATGAGCCTACTGCCGCTGCACTTGCATACGGCCTTGATAAAAAAACGAGAGATCATCTCGTAGCTGTCTACGATTTAGGCGGCGGTACTTTCGATATTTCTATCCTCCAGCTTGGTGAAGGAGTATTTGAAGTTAAGTCTACTAACGGCGATACACACCTTGGCGGAGATGATTTCGATCAGCGTGTAATAGATTTCTTAGCTGATGAATTCAAAAGGCAAGAAGGGATCGACTTGAGAAAAGATCCTATGGCACTTCAGAGACTGAAAGAAGCTGCTGAAAAAGCTAAGATTGAGCTTTCATCTTCTGCAAGCACTGATGTTAATTTACCTTTTATAACTGCAACCCAAGATGGTCCAAAGCATTTGAATATAAATCTATCGAGAAGCAAATTCGAGCAGCTTATCGATGATCTTGTACAAAAAACAAGGATACCTTGCGAGCAGGCAATGAAAGATGCCGGATTAAGTGCTAGTGAAATCGGTGAAGTAATTCTTGTTGGCGGTTCTACAAGAATTCCAATGGTTCAGGACTTAGTTAAGAAGTTATTCAATAAAGAACCTCATAAAGGTGTTAATCCCGATGAAGTAGTTGCTGTTGGTGCAGCTATTCAAGGCGGTGTTCTCACGGGTGATGTAAAAGATGTTTTACTTCTTGATGTAACCCCGCTAGCGCTTGGAATTGAGACTTTAGGCGGTGTTATGACAAGATTAATTGAGTCGAACACTACAATCCCTACTCGTAAGAGTGAGATTTTCTCTACTGCTTCGGATAGTCAGCCTTCTGTAGAAATCCACGTTCTGCAAGGTGAACGGCCAATGGCAGCAGACAATAGAACATTAGGCAGATTCCATCTTGATGGTATTCCGCCGGCACCTCGTGGAGTTCCGCAGATTGAAGTTACTTTTGATATCGATGCAAACGGAATTCTTCATGTTTCTGCTAAAGATAAAGCTACTAGTAAGGAACAAAGCATTAGAATAACTTCTTCCAGCGGTTTATCAAAAGAAGAAATAGAAAATATGAAAAGCAACGCTAAAGAACATGCTGCCGAAGATAAGAAGAAAAAGGAATCTGTAGAGGTTAGAAACCAGGCTGACTCTCTTGTATTCCAGACAAAGAAACAGATTGAAGAGCTGAAGGATAAGATATCTGCAGATGCTAAAACTAAACTTGAAGCTGAGATAAAGAAGGTTGAAGATGCCATAGCAACCAACAATTCTGATCAGATAAAATCTGCTACAGAATCGCTGAGCAAATTATGGAACGAATTAGCTTCACAGCTTTATGCTCAGGCTGGTGCAGGTCAACAGCAGCAGCAGCAAACTGCTTCCAGCGAAGGTAGTTCAGGCACTAAAGACAAAGGCGATGACAAAAACGTGCAGGATGCTTCTTATGAAGTAGTCGATGACGATAAAAAATAATTATTCTTATGAGAGCTTTATTGAAAAGTAAAGCTCTCTATCCTCAACAATATTTAATAAATTTTAATTAAAAAGAAAAAAATATAAGGAGGAACTATGGACGATAATGTAATAAAAGAACGTACGGAGACCTTGGAAGTACAGAAAAATTGGGAATCTGCTCTCGAAAATGAAAGGAGCATATATCCTTTAGTCGATTTATACGAGACAGAAGATGGATACATCCTTTCCGCTAACATGCCCGGAGTAGATAAAGAAAATGTACATCTAAAACTGGAAGACGGATTGCTGACAATTTTCGGGAAAGTAGATTATAATCAGGTAATTAACAGAAAATATATTTTCAGCGAAAGTTACTTTGCTAATTATTTGAGGAACTTTAAGCTTTCTGATTCAATTGATGGTTCAAAGATTGAAGCCGATTATAAAAATGGGCAGCTTATCGTAAATCTTCCCAAAAAAGATTCAGCTAAACCAAGAACGATAAACATAAACTAAAGTTTAATAACTCCCCAAACTTCATGTAAGCCCGCTAGTTTCAGCTTGTCTGAAGACAAGCAGCGGGCTTTTTTATTTATTTTTCCCACGAAAAATTTCATCATATTGGAAGTATTTTAGAAGATAATCTTTATGTATAATATAGAGGATCAGTGCAAATTTAGTTTATTTTGGGATGAAAAGAATTTACTATGATGATTCTTAAAATATTGTAATTATTATTTTAGTTTTATTTATTTTTGATGTCTAAAATAAATTTTATGATTAGATTGAGGAAATGACACAAAGTTCTAAGAAGAATAGAATAATCTTTATTGATTTAATGCGTGCATTTGCCGTTCTTCAAATGGTTCAGGGGCATACTGTAGACGTTCTTTTATCAAACGATTACAGGAATATGGATTATCCCTTATTTCATTTCTGGTTTTTTATGAGAGGAATGACTGCTCCTATTTTTCTTTTCTCTGCCGGTACTGTGTTTACATATCTTTTAAGGCTAGTTAATGAACCGTTCGAAACTAATCCTAGAATTAAAAAAGGTATTAAAAGATTTTGCCTTCTAGTATTTTTAGGTTATCTCCTTAGATATCCCACTCCTACAATAATTGATTTTTCAAAAGTGACTTCAGAGGAATGGAAGACTTTTTATTCTGTTGATGTTTTACATTTAATAGGATTCGGGATACTCTTCCTAATGATATCTGCATATGTAGCTGAAAAGCTTAAACTCAGAGATTATTCAGTTTTTTCAATTTCAGCACTTATTTTCTTTGGATTATATCAGCCTTTCTCTGCAATTAATTGGCAGGAAATCGTACCTCAGTTCATAGCAGGATATTTATATTACGGTAGCGGCTCCAACTTTCCGCTATTTCCCTGGGCAGGCTATGTAATTGCCGGAGGAGTACTAGGAAGTTATCTCGCTAAACATCCTAATTCATTTAAATCTATTGTATTTAGTTATTGGCTTGCTGCCGCGGGAGCATTTTTTGTTATCATTGCACTTTCCGGCAATTGGATCGAATTAGCACTATATGGAAAATCAAACTTTTGGACGACAAGTCCAAATTTAATTCTTTTTAGGTTAGGTATAGTATTACTCTTAAATTCAATTGTTTCTTTTATATCCTTAAAGGTTAATACAATTCCGAGAATTTTTATACTGCTCGGCAGAAATACATTATTGATTTATGTCGTTCATCTGACAATATTATATGGCAGTGCCTGGAATCCGGGTCTAATTTCATTATTTGATAAAAGCCTTAATGTTTGGTCTACCGCTAGTATGGCACTACTAATGATTACAACTATGACTATAATGGTGATTATCTTGCATAAATTCAAATCGAGATTTAAGCAGGTTGAAGCTTAATTTAAAAACGGATGCGGGTTATTTTATATTAATGTTATAATCTCAAAAATTAAATCACTATTAATAATAAATTTTAGCTGGAATTCCAGTGCTTAATTAAAATAATTTTAGTCTTATTAGGTATATTATTATAATTTAGTTTATTTTAATCTACAAGAAATTATTGTAATTTATCTTTGAATGAATGAGAAAATCCGCATCAATAAATCCGGAAGTATCTGAAGAAGAAAAACAATTCGAGCTGTCTCTTCGCCCTTTAAGAATATCTGACTTCCTCGGACAGTCAAGAATTACAGAAAACTTAAATGTATTTATTTCGGCTGCTATAAAACGAGGGGAAGCACTAGACCATGTTCTGCTTACCGGGCCTCCAGGATTAGGCAAAACTACACTTGCTTACATCATTGCTCATGAGATGGGCGTAAAACTTAAAATTACTTCCGGGCCTGTGCTTGAAAAGCCTGGTGATCTAGCCGGTCTTTTAACTACGCTTGAAGAAAAATCTGTCTTGTTTATTGACGAGATTCATCGCTTAAGCCCTGTAGTCGAAGAATATCTTTATTCGGCTATGGAAGACTACAAACTTGATATTATGATCGACAGCGGCCCAAATGCAAGGTCGGTTCAAATCAGTCTGCCTAAATATACTTTAATTGGTGCTACAACCAGAGCCGGAATGCTGACATCCCCACTGAGGGATAGATTTGGAATAAAGTTCAGGCTCGATTATTATGATTCTGAAATACTCCATAAAATTGTTGTACGGTCTGCTAATATATTAAAACTTAAAATCGATACCGATGCAGCATTCGAAATTGCAAAACGTTCCAGAGGAACTCCAAGAATTGCTAATAGGCTTTTAAGACGTACCCGTGACTTTGCCGACTATGAGGATAAAAAAAATATTGATATTGCTGTATCCCAAAAAGCTCTTTTAGCACTTGAAGTGGATGAATTCGGCCTTGATGAAATGGATAAAGATATTATTCTTGCAATAATTGAAAAGTACAAAGGCGGTCCCGTTGGATTAGGAACCTTAGCTGTTGCGGTTAATGAAGACCCCGGTACCATTGAAGAAGTTTATGAGCCCTTTTTGATACAGCAGGGATTTATTCATCGCACTCCGCGCGGAAGGGAGGCAACTGACTTAGCTTATAAGCGTTTTGGTAAAAAAAGATATGATCCAAAAAATGATACTTCATTATTCGAATAAATATCTTACCTCTATATGGTGTTTATTTGAACTTGCTGGTAATTCCAAAATGAGCTCATTAAATTATCATGCATATTTTGGGTCTCGACAAACTGTTTTGCAACAAGCGGGATAACTTCCCACAATATTTCTTCTTTAATAGCACTGGAATATTTATTTAGAGTAATTGTATCTTTGTTTACACATTCTAATAAAATCTTATTAATATCATAATCACCTTTAATATTTGGTTTTTCACTGATATTTTGATCGTTTTCGGTTTTCTCTACCTTACCGCCTAATCTTTTAATTTCTGTTTCAAGCTTACAAATGCTAATATATTTATCATCAGCATAATTTTCTAATTTTTGAATTATTTTCGGATCAGATATTCTAAGAGAAGCCCTCTTAAATAATGACTGTTCTTCTAGGCAGTTTTGTAATAAATCCTTTAACACGGCAATAGTGAATTCTTTCGTGTTTTCCATAATTTCTTTCTTTCCTAAGTTTATTTCAGAATAAAAATAATCATTTATACACCGGAAACACGATAATTAGTATCAAATTGAATTACCGGTATACTAGTAAAATCCTTTCATGTATTTTATTTGCCTCCTTAATTAGGGTAATTAAAATTTCATTTAGAAGTTAGCCGAATTGAATTTCAGTAGTAATGATAGTTAGCACACATTTTAGAGAACTTAATAAGGAGATGAATTTTTGCCCAATATTATACTAAAATAAAGCACTCTATGTAGTAAAATTGAATTCTAATTAGCTTTTCAGGCCAAAATGAAAATGTTATGAATTTAATATTAATTTAACATTGAATTCGTTTGAATGATTAATTTGTAATATGCATATTTACTAGTATCAAATTAATTATTTATGAAGACTATAAAATATTTATTTTACCTTTTACCTATCATAATTTTTATAGCTGCTATTTCAATTAGACAGTTGAATGAAGGCTCATTGGGATCATATTCTAATCCGATTAGAATCTATTTTACACCTTCTGTGGATGCAAATCGAATTTCATTCAATGCAAAATCATTAACCGACTTTCTTCATCAGGAAACCGGATATTATTTTACTACTGCAGTGCCTGCAAGTTATATAGCAGTCGTAGAAGCATTCGGTTCGGATAAAGTAGAAGTTGCTGCAATAAATACCTTTTCTTATTTGATGGCACATGCAAAATATGGTGCCGAAGCTAAACTAAGAGTAGTACGTGAAGGGAACGAGACTACTTATAAAGGACAAATTATTACACGTTTTGATTCAGGTATAAATACTGTTGCAGATATTAACGGCAAAACTATGGCTTATGTCGACCCTTCTTCAACTTCAGGTTACATACTGCCCAAAGCTATGCTTGATAGCCTTGGTGTGAAGCCAAGTGAAACAGTCTTTGCAATGCGCCATGATAATGTCGTAACAATGGTATATCAGGGGCAAGCTGCTGCCGGTGCAACATATTATGCTCCGCCGGATCCTAAAACTGGTAAAATTATGGATGCAAGAATGAGAGTACTAAAACAATTCCCTGATGTTGCAAAGAAAGTTAAAATTATCGGTTTTACACAGGATATTCCTAATGACCCTTGGGTATTTAGAAAAAATATGCCTGAAGAAATGAAGGTCAAAATAATCCAAGCACTTCTGGATTTTGTAAAAACCCCTGAAGGTCAAAAGTCTTTGTTTGATATTTACGATATAACCGGGCTAATACCTACTAAAGACAGCGATTATGATTCACTAAGAAAATTGCTGGAAAAGCAGCATATTAATTTTGAAGATTTAATGAAAAACTAATGTTATTAAAAGTCCAAAACCTGCATAAAATTTATAAATCAGGAACTCATGCACTTAAAGGCGTAAGCTTCGAAGTTGAAGAAGGTGAGTTTCTTGTTGTTATTGGCCTGAGCGGCTCCGGCAAATCAACGTTGTTAAGATGTGTGAACAGACTAATTGAACCGACATCAGGTTTAGTTGAATTCAATGGAAAGGATATTACACATATAAAAGGGGAAGAACTTCGTAAAGTGAAGATGCAGATCGGTATGGTTTTCCAGCAGTTCAACCTGATAAAAAGAAAATCAGTTTTATCTAATGTAATTACGGGTAAACTTGGCTCGCTTAAAACCTTCGAATCTATAATAGAAAAATATTCTGATGAAGTATACAACGAAGCTTACAAATGCCTTGAGACTGTCGGAATTTCTGACAAAGCCCAAATCCGTGCTGATGCTTTAAGCGGTGGACAACAACAGAGAGTGGCAATTGCCAGGAGCCTTATGCAAAATCCCAAACTTTTACTTGCAGATGAGCCCGTAGCTTCTTTAGATCCTGCTACTTCAAATTCTGTGATGCAGTATTTTGAAAAAATAAATAAGGAGTTAGGAACTACAGTGATTTGTAACCTGCATTTTCTTAGTCTTGTAAGGCGGTATGCTACAAGAGTTATTGCTCTAAGAGCAGGTGAAATAATTTATGAAGGCGCTCCGCGCGATATTGATGAAAACTGGTTCAAAACAATTTACGGTGAGGAAGCCGAAGAGGTGGAAATAAGATGAGTAAGCAAACTGCGGTTGAAGCCCAAATGAAGAATATTATTGAGGAGAATAAGAAGAGAGAACATAAGTATGGGATATTTCAGGCAATTCTTCTTGATATTTTTTTAGTCTTTTATAGTATCCTCGTTGTCCAGCGCGCTATCTATTACAAATTTGTGCTTGACATAAGAGATATTCCATTCTCATGGCTGCAAATATTTATTATATTCTTTATTAGCGCCGTTATTGGAACTTCTTGGGCACTTACCAGAACTTCTCTTTCATGTAAACTTTTTGGAGTTGCTAAAGATAATAAAGTAACTAAGTGGAACTCAGAATTATTCGGATGGTTCCTTTTTGATATTACATTTATTGCGGGCTGGATTGTCACTAAAATATCTATTATCGGCTTGTTCAGCAGCGAAGGCCTCAATGGCGCAGGAAGATTATTCAGTGCATTATTCCATCCCCAGTTCGGGATATTTGATGATGCGCTTTTCGCTATGATAGAGACTATATATATTGCACTTATTGCTACGTTAATTTCTATTCCCCCCACACTCCTTATCAGTTTTTTTACAGCAAGGAATTTAATGAGGGAAAATAAATTAACTTTTGCAGTTTATTATGTTTTAAGAATTATCCTTAATTTTATACGTTCAATTGAACCTCTGATTTGGGCAATTATCTTTTCGGTTTGGGTCGGCATCGGCCCCTTTGCAGGAATGATTGCACTGCTTGTACATTCGATTGCCTCAAATGCAAAACTATATTCGGAAGCGATAGAAAGCATTGAGGAAGGCCCGGTCGAAGCAATATCTGCAACCGGAGCCAATAGAGTTCAGGTAGTTTGGCATGCCGTTGTACCGCAAATTGTTTTACCGTTTTTATCGTTCACTATATACCGCTGGGATATAAACGTTAGAATGGCAACCGTAATTGGCCTTGTAGGCGGCGGCGGAATCGGTACTATGCTGATGCAATATCAGGGACTAGCAAGATGGCGTGAAGTAGGGCTAATTGTATTAATGATCGCTATTGTTGTTTGGATAATGGATTACGTCAGCGCTAAAATTAGAGAAGCCATTTACTAATTTCAAACCAATTAGTCTAAAATTTATAATTTTGTCCAAAACTATAAGGGGCATTCGAACTACTTTTCCTTTTTATCATTATACCACATAACAGAAATACCATTCATTCATTCCATTTCAATAAATTTTATACTCTTCATTTTCTTATCATCTTATATCCATTTTCTTTCCTTCTAAACTTCTACAATTTAATAGTAATACGGAATTATTCTTCGTCGTTTAATGTAATTACAATCCTTCGTGAACCTCCATAATTTCTATGCTCACATAGATAGATGCCTTGCCAAGTTCCTAAATTTAATTTTCCGCTTGTGATAGGTATAGTAATGCTATTCCCAATCATGACAGATTTTATATGCGCAGGCATATCATCTGCACCTTCGGTATTATGAAGATAGTAGGTTGCATTTTCGGCGGCTATTTTATTAAAGTGAGATTCTAAGTCAGTTCTTACTGTCGGATCAGCATTTTCATTTAAGGATAATGAAGCGGAAGTGTGCTTTATGAAAATATGAGCAATACCTTTTTTTAATTTACCTATCTCAGGTATATTATTCTCAATCTCCTCAGTTATTAAATGAAAGCCCCTTCTTTTTGGGGATAATGAAATTTCTTTTTGTATCCATGACATATTATTAAACTCTTTTTAATGCATCGAAAATAATTACAATACTAAATTAATTATGAAATTCAAGCTTTGTTCATTGCATATTTAATAAAAAATTAGACTACAGGCAAACAATAAATGGTAGAAATATTATTATAGTCAAGTACTTAACGGGTCATGAAAACATATTTTTAATTTTATTACTAAAAGGACTAAAATAGATAGTATAGAATAGAAGGACTATCCTAAAGATACCTTTTTATTATTTGATCTTTATAACAAATAATTTGGATTTGATTTCATAGATTAGAAAAGGAACAAAATAGTGAACGTCAAAGATCTGATATGGATAGAGAGAGATTTAAAGCGCTTTGTGCATTATACTTTTTCAATACTATCCAGCCTGATGAGCTGAAAGAGTTGAGAACTGCATTAAACAGCGGAGATAAAGATTTACAAGAAATATTTTCACGTACCAAAAAATCGATTGATAAACTCTCTTTTACTGTTGATCTATTAGACAAAATAGGAGATTCAAACCAAAATAGTATGGGCAAAATAAAAAAAGTCAAGAAGAGAAAGATATTTCCATTATATAAAAATTATCATCATGATTTTGAATCAGTAAAGTTCAATATAATATCTGCAATATGTATCCTTTTTCTTATATCGCTATTGATTCTCACTTTTTATCTTTTATCCATATTAAATACGAATTCCATATTAAATAATAAAATATTAGGATTTAAATCTAATCTTGGAAAAGATAGCAGGATACTAAATGTATTAAATTCTAAACAAATTGAAATAATAAATCTCGAGGGACTAGATATAAATCCTGGAGGGTACGGTAAAATATTTTGGTCACCATTCAGCAGAGAGGCCGTGCTTCAAGTATCAAATTTACCACCCATCGACAATAATCAGGAATACCGGCTATGGCTTAAGAAAGATAATACATTTACCAGTGAAGCGATTATTACTTCTGATAAATTTAATCCAGTGAATTTTTATTATGTAAAAAACCTTCCGATTAACAATGAAGATTCTACTTATACTATCATTCTTACTCTTGATGCTAAAGGAAAGGCAGATAAACCAACAAGTACAATTTATCTAAAAGGGGGACGGTAATTAAATTTTATTCAGGGACATGGACGAGAAAGAATTCTTTAGCTGATTTGCCTATCGATAATGCTTCCTGCATGGTCATGTGTATATCATCATGAGTGTCCGAATCATGTCCGGCTTCAATAATTGCAAGGTCAGAATTCTTTGCATGTTTAACTAATTCAATGCAATAAGCGGTATCTCCGCCGTAACATATATTCATCCCGTTAAAAGAAAATTTATATCCTAGTGCAGGAACTTTTCTCGTGCTAATACCATCCTGTAAATATTCTTTATGAACAACCGGAAAAGGATTTATGGTTACCTCTTTACTTTTAATTCTATTATTGTTTTTTATAGGCTTTAATTTTATTCTGTACGGAATAGTTTTAGAATATACCTTAAGGAAAGCGTTATATATACTATCGATCTCTACACAATCGTAAGGAAAGTGAATAGAAATAGGTGATTTCTTATGCATTACTCGCATATAAGTAAGCAAAGTCCAGAGTCCTCCTACATGATCATGGTGTCCGTGAGTAATGAAAGCATTCGAAATACTTAAAATATTTTTTGTCCCTATATCTTTATTCAAATCTCGCAAAATTCCATCACCGGGGTCTACTACAAAATATGCCTTATCAGCTTTAATTAATATGCCTGTCGCAATATTAGGAATAGAACAGAAGATATTAATCGAGAAATTCTTCTTTTGCCATCTTAAAGGGTAATTTTGATGAAGTGTCATTTTACATCCTTTTATCCGTTTTTCCCTTTATGATATTTGCATGTCTTTGAATTTTTGCATCTGGCAAAGATATTAAATGAATAACTCTCAAGGTTAAAGCCTAGTTCATTACATATATCTTGAGGCAGAGTCTTTATCCTTTTATTTATAAACTCAACAATTCGCCCGCAGTCCATACATATAAGGTGATCATGAGAATGTTTTTTCAGCGAACTTTCATACCGTGTCATGTTGTCGCCGAAGTTCCGCTTATTAAGAAGGTCACATTGAACAAGTAGCTCAAGTGTGTTATATACTGTAGCGCGAGATACTCTTGATTTATTATTCTTCATTTGCAGGAATAAATCATCGGCAGCGAAATGGCCGTCATAATTAATGGCTGAATCAAGAACTTCAAATCTTTCGGGAGTGATCCGGTTTTTCCCGTCTTTTAAATATTTTCTGAATATTTCAGAAGCTTGTTTCTCTTTCAATTTAATCCTATGGAATTCCGAGAATTCTTAATCCATTAACAGTAATAAAAGTAAGGATATATGCTATTGAAGTAAACATGAAAAACTGAATTGCAGGCATCCTCCAGCTTCCTGTTTCTTTTCTTGAAACAGCAAGTGTTGATACACACTGTAGAGCAAATATGAAAAACATTATCAGCCCGGCAATTGTAGCCGGAGTAAAAAGCTTTTGGCCTGTATCCCCAACAGTAGCTTTACGCATTTCCTTAATCATTGAAGATTGTAAAGTACTATTATCATCAGTTACTTTAAATATCATTGCGAGAGAGCTTACGAAAACTTCTCTGGCAGCGAATGCTGCAATTAAAGAAACACCGACTCTCCAGTCCATCCCAATTGGAGACATAACCGGCTGCATAAATTTTCCCAATTCGGAAGCATAAGAGTTTTGAAGTCTAACAGAACTTTGAACCTCAGTAATTTGGTCTTTAGTTAAGTTGTGTGTATCTACTTTTGGATTAAAATCGGGAAAGTATGTAAGAAGCCAGATAACACCAGATAAAATCAAAATTATTGGGCCAGCTTTCTTAAAGTATATCTTTGCGCTATGGTAAGAGTTCGTCAAAACCATACTGAATTTAGGCTTCCGATATGCTGGCAATTCGAGTATAAAAGAAGAATTATCCTCTGCATTTATAATTTTATTCTTGAATTTATTAATAATACCGGCGATTGTTACTGAACTTAGAATACTCAATACATAAATTCCTGCCAAGACTAAGCCTGCAATCCATGCTTTTGAAGCAGGAAATAAGAAGGCCAGCAGCAAAGCATAAACAGGTAATCTGGCGCTGCAGCTCATCAACGGAATTATAAAAATCGTTAGAAGTCGTTCCCTCTTATTCGGTATTGTTCTTGTAGATAATATTGCTGGAATTGCACATGCAAATCCGGAAAGCATGGGTACAAATGAACGGCCGTTTAATCCTATCTTAGAAAGCGGTTTGTCTATGAGCATTGCACCGCGTGCAAGATAACCTGTGTCTTCAAGTAAACCAAGTATTAGAAATAAAATCAAAATTTGAGGAACAAAGACAAGTACGGCGCCTGTTCCGCTGATAATTCCATTAGCAACAAAATTTCCATACCAGGTATTACCCAAGATGTTTATGGCTTCATAAGATAAGAACCCAAAGGCAGAGTCTACTAGGTTCATTACGGGTTGCGCTAGCCAGAATATAGAAGTGAATGTAAAAGCCATTATTAAAAAGAATATAACCAGTCCCCATACTTTATGAAGAAGTATCTTGTCAATTTTTATTGTCGGCTGATCTAATTGATTGGTACCCGGTATATATTCATTCAAAATATGTAATTGCTTATTTGCCTTTTTAATATTTATTTTATCCCCTGCTTTCATAGGACGAGAAATAGCTTCCTTTTCTATTGCTTCAATTTCTCTAAAGGAACTTAAAAGATACTTTACATCTAAACTTGAATTAAATATTACGGGATTTTTCTTTCCTATTATTTTAATATTCTCAATATTATTTTCAATAGCTCCAATAAGCAGTTCGATGCCGTTGCCGGTTCTTCCATCTATTACAACAACATCGCATCCCAATCGTTCGCTGAGTAGATTGATATCAATCCCAAATCCCTTCCTATATAGAATATCAGTCATCGTAAGTGCAATTATTACATTAAACTGGGATTGGAGTAATTGCCTTACGATCAGCAGATGACGGGATAACTGACTTGAATCGACCGTAACTACGATTAAATCAGGTACTCCAAATTGCGGATGGGAGTATAGTGAATCAATAGAAACCTTTTCATCAGGTGAATTAGGGATTAGGCTTATGATTCCGGGAGAGTCAAGTATGTTTGCATTAAAATTAAATTTTCTTTGAATCTTGCTTATTGAATATTCAACTGTAGCGCCTGGGTAATTAACAGTCTTATAATTTTTACCGCTTAAATAATTAAATAGAGTTGTTTTTCCAGAATTTGGAGGACCTACTAGAGTAATTAAAGGAATATCTTCGAGCAAAAGTGTCTTCATATTAATTTAATGCACGCGGCCTCGTTTTTCCTAATTGCTATAACTGTGCCTCTGATTGAAAAAGCAAGCGGGTCATTGAAGGCCGATATATTTACTAATTGTATTTCCTGCCCGGGTGTAAATCCGACTTCTAAAATTCGTCTGGAAGATGGATGGGAAGCATCAATATCTCCGATTATCCCAATTTCTCCATATTTTAATTCTGCTGCTGTTTTCATCTGGTCTTTATACTATTAAGATTTCGTCTAAATAAAAATACGAGTTGTTTGGTAAATAAACAAATAATTGTTATTCAATTACTGCTTTAATCCAAGA
>Ga0075269_10000071_pt1 | contig 17334 bp, 12 predicted proteins | sample SF_Rice_5C_0N_10_FD_69773 | JGI IMG/M metagenome (GOLD analysis project Ga0075269, IMG submission 69773) | Rice paddy soil microbial communities from Twitchell Island, California, USA - SF_Rice_5C_0N_105 | ecosystem: Environmental > Terrestrial > Soil > Paddy field/soil | place: USA: Twitchell... | reverse complement strand
AAGTTCATGAAGAATTAAAATAATTTTAGCAGCTATCGATAATATGTTATTGTGACATTAGTTCCTCAAATTTTAACAAGATAGAGAAAAAGAGGGATAAAGGATGCTAAAAATTATAGAGGACAAAATCCTTCATAAATGAAAAAAAGCCGAATATTAATAGTAGAAGATGAATCTGTTATTGCGGAGCTTATCCAATATTCATTACAAGGAATGGGATATGAGGTGGATTCTATAGTTGCCACAGGAGAGGAAGCAATAGAAGCGGCAAAAAGGGGCAGTGTCGATTTGGTACTGATGGATATAATACTCGGAAGCGAGATGACCGGCACAACAGCAGCAGAGAAAATAAAAGTAAATTATAATATTCCTATCGTGTTCTTAACTGCGTATTTAAATGAAAGCCTTCTTGATAAAGCAAAAGCATCGGAACCATTCGGATATCTATTAAAACCATTTAACGATAAGGAACTTTATGCAGCCATAGAGATGGCGTTATACAAAGATGAACTAGAAAAAAAGAGACTAAGGCTAGTAAGTCTATTAAGATGCTCGAAAAATATTACTCAATTGGTTGGGAAAGAAAAAGAAATAAAGAAAATATTCTCAGGCATTTGCGGGCATTTTGTAAATACTTACGGCATTGGTTCAGCATGGATAATATTAACAGATAATGAAAATAAAATAATTACCTGGGAAGAGGCGGGGTACGGTAACAAATTCCAATCAATATTAGATCAGATGCAGAGTAAAAATCCTCCCTTATGGTGCAGGAAAATGTATTCAATGATAAATAATGTTACGCGATTTTCCAGGTCAGATGAAGAAACCAGGTCATTATATTTTGAAATAATAGATAAAAGAGAGACACTTCTTATAAGGCTTGAAGCTCAAGGAAAAGCCCGGGGTGTAATAGGGTTAGCAATTAATAATAAAGACCTTGATAGAGAAGAAATGTCGATCCTGACGGGCATTGCATCTGATATAGCTTTTGCATTGAGCCGAAAGGAGCTTGAATCGAAGAATATATTAATCGAGCGAAAATTAATTGATTCGGAAAAGAAATACCGTCAGGTAGCTGAGAATGCAATTGATATAATTTTTACTACAAACCTAGAAGGGTACTTTACTTATGTAAATAAAGCAGGAGAAGCGGGCAGCGGCTATACTTTAGAAGAATTATTAAGGATAAATTATCTTAACTTAATTCTGCCTGAGTACAAGGAAAAAATAAGAGATTTTTATAGGGAGCAATTTAGTAAAAAAATAAATTCAACATATACAGAATACCCATATTATACCAAGGGCGGGGATGTAAAATGGTTTGGTCAAAATGCTACATTATTGATTGAAAATGATCAAATAAAGGGCTTTCATTGTATCTCGCGTGATATAACGAGTCAAAAAAAAATGGAGAAGGAGCTATTTGAAAGCGAAAAGAGATACAGGCAGCTGGTAGAATATTCACCAGACGGCATTGTTGTTTTTAGCTCCGGCAAAATTGTATATGCAAATGATGCATTCATAGAATTATTCGGGGCAACAAGTATTGAACAAGTTGATTCTTTGCCACTAACAGAGCTAATGCTCCCGGATGCAATAGACGTAACGAGAGCGAGGATTAAAGCTTCACAGGAAACTACTACAAAAGTTCAGATTCATGAAAAGAAATTCCGAAAGCTGGACGGGACAATAATATTTGTTGAAGTAACCGCTAGTCCGATAATATTCCACAACGAACAAGCTATTCAGTTTGTAATCCGGGATGTAACAAGCCGCAAGCGTGTAGAAGAGGAATTTAGGCGGCAGCAGCTTGAGGTTAATACATTATTAGACAGTATGCCGGGGATGACATTTTTTAAGGATGTTAATTTCAAATACATAATTGTAAATCAAAACTTCTGCGAAATGCTTGGGTACAAGAAGGACGAAATTGTCGGCAAAACTGATTTTGACTTACTGCCAAGGCACCTAGCAGAGAAATATCATGAAGAAGATGTGAAAGTAATAGAATCCGGCAAAGAATTATCGTTAAGTGAAGAACGAACATTAATTCATGGCAGGTATTTGACAATAGGGACAAGAAAAGTACCATTGAAAGATGAGACGGGTTCGGTGGTCGGATTGATAGGGTTAGGTGTAGATGTTACAGAACAGAAAACAGCGGAAGAAGCAATAAAAAGGTATTCAAAGGAAATGGAGGAAATAAATGCAGAGAAAGATAAGTTTTTTTCAATAATCTCACATGATCTTCGAAGTCCATTCCAGGGCTTACTAGGGCTATCGAATGCGATGATTGAAGAGTTTGATACTTTAACATTAGATGAAACCAAATTATTTATAAACAACATACATAATTCTGCGAAGAACTTATTCAACTTAATCGAAAACCTTTTGCAATGGTCAAGGATACAAAGGGGAAAACTGGATTTTCAGCCGGTTATTGTCGATTTATATGAAGAGACACTATACGTAATTAATCTGCTTCAAAGGAATGCAATTACAAAAAACATAAAGCTGATAAATAAAATTGAAGAGGACTTAAAAGTAAAATCGGATATAAACATATTACATTCTACGCTTCAGAATTTAGTATCTAACGCTATAAAGTTTACTCCCAATGGCGGCGAAATAACAATAGCAGCAGAAAAAGATGTTGAGTATGTATCAGTATCTGTTATTGACACGGGAGTAGGGATAGCAGAAAACGATATAAAAAAATTATTTAGAATAGACGCACAGCATTCAACACTCGGAACAGAAAAAGAATCAGGCACCGGGCTTGGATTAATTATATGTAAAGAATTAATTGAAAGACAAGGCGGCAACATTTGGGTAGAGAGTAAAATTAAAAAAGGGACTACATTTACAATAACGCTTCCCGTAGCAAAGGATTAATAACTTAAATACATTTTATTATGAAAAGTTATAAAGATATGAAAGAAGCAGCATTTCAACTTGAAGCTATAGTTCAGTCGTCGAGAGATGCAATAATAAGCAAGGCACTGGACGGCAAAATAATTTCGTGGAATAAAGGGGCTGAACAAATGTACGGTTATACGCCGGAAGAGACAGCAGGCAAAAATATTTCAATTCTATTTCCTGCCGAAAAGAAGCATGAAATGAATGAATTACTTTCGGATATAAGCAAAGGAAGAGTAATTGAGAATTTTGAAACGCAGCGGGTTAAGAAAAGCGGAGAGAATATTAATGTATTACTTACTATATCTCCGATACGTAATGACAAAAATGAGATTATAGCAGCATCAAGCATTGCACATGATATTACGGACAAAAAGCGCAAAGAGGAATCATTAAGGCAGCTGGAACATAATTACAATGAAGTATTTGAGTTTTCACCAATAGGGGTATTCAAGTCTGATTTTGAAGGCAACATTTTAACATCAAATTCTGCTTTGGCGAATTTACTCGGGTATTTTTCTAAAGATGAGTTTATGAATCTTAACTTAAGAAAGGACGTATTTTTTGATCCTGAAGACAGCAATAAGATATTCAGCAAATATAAGCCGGCTACCGAAGCAATAGATTTAGAATTAAAATGGAAGAGGAGAAACGGGTCACCGATCTGGATTGAACTAAATGCACACAAAGTAAAGGACCAGGCGGGAAAAATTTTATATTACCAGGGTTTTGTGCGTGATATAAGTATTTCTAAAATTCAAAAGGAACAATTGATACAGGCAAAGGAGGAAGCGGAGAAATCAGATAGATTAAAAACCGAATTTCTTACTCAAATATCACATGAAATAAGGACGCCTCTAAATAATATTATATCTTACACTTCAATTCTGAAAGAGGAATTTGAGGCTAAACTTCCTTTAGGATTTGAAAATGCTTTTAAGGTAATCGATGTTAGTTCGGACCGCTTAATAAGAACTATAGACCTGATTATAAATTTATCTAAGATACAGACCGGGAATTTTGAAACTAATTTCAGCAAATTCGATATAGAAAAGGACCTGCTTGACGAACTTACAATGGAATACTATTCCCGTGCAAAGATGAAGAATCTTGCATTGAAATATAATAATGCAGCAAACAGAACAAGAGTATATGCTGATCAATATTCGCTTGAACAAATATTTATAAACTTGATAGATAATGCGATAAAATACACCTCGAAGGGAGAAATAGACATTACGCTTAAAAATGAGAACGATAAAGTTTGTATAACGGTATGTGATTCAGGAATTGGAATTTCAAAGGATTATTTGCCGAAATTATTCAGTCCATTCTCTCAAGAAGAAGCCGGTATTAATCGAAGGTTTGATGGTACGGGGCTGGGGCTGGCGCTAGTTAAAAAATATGCTGAGATAAATAATGCGGAAATAAATGTTAAAAGTGCAAAAGGAAAAGGGACTCAATTTACAATTGCACTGCCGATTTCAGATTAGAAATATTACTTAATATTTTTTGTAACTTCAATGCCAAGCTGTTCCATTCTGTAGCGCAGCTTAGACCGGGACAGCCCGAGAATTTTAGCAGCTCTTACTTGATTACCGTTTGTAATACTTAAAGTTTTTTGAATCAATGTACGAAGGACTAAATCTATCTGCACGCCTTTAGGGGGTATTTTTAATACAAAGCTATCATCATCAGCAAATTTTGCCGGAGCTGAATCAACTACGAATGACAAATGCTTTTCCCTGAGTTCATCTTCTTCAATTAACAGAGCTGCTCTTTCCATGACATTACGAAGTTCGCGGATATTACCCTTCCAGTGGTATGATACAAGGAGATTCAATGCATCAGAATCAATTCCTTTTATATTTTTGTTGAATTTAGCGGCAAATTCTTTTAATGAACTAAGCGCGAGTAAGGGAATATCTTCCTTCCTTTCACGTAAAGGCGGAATGAATATCCTTGCAACATTTAATCTATAAAATAGATCGGCTCGGAAGTTTCCGTTTTTAACTTCTTCTTCCAGGTTCCTATTTGTAGCGGCAAGGACCCGGACATCAACTGCTATTTCTTTTTCGCCGCCTAATCTGTAAAACTTCTTCTCTTGCAGGACGCGTAACAACTTTACCTGCAGATCAAGTGAAAGCTCACCTATCTCATCAAGTAAAATTGTGCCTGTATGGGCTAGCTCAAATTTGCCCAGTTTAGTTTTTTGAAGGGCGCCAGTAAAAGCACCTTTCTCATGTCCGAACAATTCACTTTCGGCAAGTTCTTTAGGAATAGCAGAACAATTTATTTGAATAAAAGGGCCATTGCATCGAGGGCTAATTTGATGGATATATTTGGCAAACACTTCTTTGCCTGTACCGCTTTCGCCTTCAATAAGCAGAGTAGTATCAGAACTTTTTGCAAGCTTTTCAACAGAAGCTAACAGCCTGGTTATCTTAGTACTTTTACCGAAAAACTCTCTGTTAAGCTCATCTACGCGCAATATCTGGTGCAGTTTATCAACTTCGGATTTTAGTGATAAATTTTCTAATGCTTTTTTCAATATAGCCTGGAGCTGTTCGATATCAATAGGTTTAAGCAGGAAATCAAATGCCCCGGATTTAATAGCAGCAACAGCAATTTTAACATCGGAGTAGCCGGTTATCATAATAACGGGTATATGGTAATATTTTTTCTGGAATTGTTTAAGTAGTTCGAGGCCGTTGTGAGTGGATAGGTAGATGTCCAATAAAATTATATCAGGTTCGAAGAAATCAATTTTTTCAAAGGCATCATTAGCATCGAGGCATGTATCGACATCATAGCCAAGTTTCATTAAAAGTTTTTTTAATGAAAAAGAAACAAGGTTATCATCATCAATTATTAGTATTTTGTATTTCGTCATTTGATTCTAAAACGTTTGGGTAAAATGTTATAAAGAATCTGGAACCCTCTCCGGGTTTGCTATCAAAATCCAATTCAGCTTGAAATTCTTGAAGCAGCATCTTACAAACACTTAGGCCCAAGCCAGTCCCTTTTTCTTTACTAGTGTAGAAGTCCTGGAATATTTTATCCCTTTCTTCTTCGTGAATACCGACGCCGTTATCCTTAACTTCCCAGATAATATTACCGTTATTTAAATAAGTTCTAACAAATATTTGGCCGCCTAATTCGCAAGATTCAATAGCATTAGTTATAAGATTAAGAAATACCTGAAGCAGCTTGTTTTTATCAAAGAAATATTCAGGGATAGATTCTTCGAGCTCAAGTTTAAACTTTAGATTCTTTCTTTCGGCATTGTAGCGCATGATACCATAGGCATTACGCGAAATTTCATTTATTGAGGAGACAGAGGGGTCAGTATGGTTTCTTCTAACTAATGTGAACATGTTATCGATCAAGTTCTGAATCCGATTTAAGGCATCGGAACAAACATGTACAGATTCATTCGCTTCCTCCGGCAATTCATTCTCGATTAATTTTAGATAATCAAGATTCAACTTTATTGCAGAAAGGGGGTTTCTAATTTCGTGAATTAAGCTAGCAGTTAATTTTCCGATAATCTGGAGTTTATTATCCTGGATATTATCTTCAAGTAAAGACATTGCTAAGAAAAAATACCTCGAAGGTTACAATAAATAAATTTTAGTAGCTATTATAAATATTTAGCTTCTAATTAGCAAACATTTTTCTGCAAAATATTTCCTCAAAGATTATTAAGAAGGCTTTTATCGATAATTTGCAGGTTTATTTGGTATTTTTAATTTCGTTTAAAATATTATCGGCAACTTTGCTTACTACGTCGTCCGAATCGTAGAACTTATCTTGAATTCTTTCTTTTATCTCATCCGAACGCGGAATATTGTTCGTTGAATTCTGAATAGTTTTAGCTTCTTGAGAAAGTTCCAATTTATCTTGAATCTTTAAGTTAGTATTTCCGTTCTGATCTTTGCTTTTTTGAGGCAAATCTTTCTGAATATACATACTATTGTTATTTAGAATTGATTTTATATCCATTAAACTACCTGTTATAATAAATTAATTTCTTCTTGTTGCTCAGCAGCTTAAGGCGTTCCTCAATGATCCTCATCTGCTTTTTTTTAGTTGCAATAATATTATCGTATTTCTTCTGAATTTGTTTAGCGATAAAGGTTAATTCGGGGTCGAATTTTCTCAGCTCATCGATAGGATATAGATTTATGAGCTCATTTTTAGTCTTTTGAACTAAAATCATCCTAGTTTTAGCATTATTAAAATTAGACTGAAAATCTTCAGTATCTACCAGGTCTAAATCATTTAATATCTTTTTTAGAAGAAATTTAATCTTATTTATTTCTTTTTGCAGCATAAATCATTATCCGAATAAGCTATTGCTTGTATTACCAATTCCGAACATTGAATATGTAGATGAAAGCTGGGACATGGCAACCTGAAGCTGAACGTATTGATCTCTTAAAGTCTGTCCTTCTTTATCTATCGAAGCCTTTTCAGTTGTAATTCTATCGCTTAAGCTTTTAATATCATCCTGGAAAATCACCTTGGATTTAGCCAGGTATCCTCCGGCTCCAAGGTATGGAGTAATTTCCTTATATATTTTTGAAGCAATACCACTTCCAGAATTGAACATTGCGCCTACTTGATCCGGGTTAGTAGTGAGCTGGTTTTTTAGTTCATTATTATCGGTTACACTTAACCCATTTGTTGTATCAAATGAAATCCCAATCTGGGAAAGGTAGCTTAAATTACCGACAGAGATTCCTGCAACCTGAGAGTAAGTTAATGATGTAAATGTTTGAAGCAAAGTACTTGCATTTGCATCTCCCACAAAGATTCCGCGCTCACTTGCGCTGCTTATGCTGTTGGATTTAATATTAGTGTAAACAGCGTTGAACTTAGTAATAAAATCCTGAATACTTGAAGTAATTGTAGGTACATCAGCCTGAACAGAAATGTTTGCCGTAGAATCTGTAGACTGCATTACGGAATTCAAATTGAAAGTAACACCGCTTGCAAGATCGTTAACGCTGTTAGAATTTCTCTGGATATCCAGCCCGTTGAAATTAAACTTTGCATTCAATTGGTTACCCGCTGTAGTAGTATCAGAGTATATAAATCCGGGTGAATTGGGCTCTACCGATTGACTGAAAGAAGGTCGTGTAGTACCTAAATTCAATCCAACTGAAGCAAGGGACGTTCCGCTGTTGGTATCGGCTAGATTCTCCACCATATAATCCAGACCGGTCTTAGCTGCCGATAAAGATAATTGAGTTGTTGTGCTTGTCGGTGAAAAAACAGAAGCAGTAACTATTCCAGATGCCGCGACAAGATTTGTAACGCCAATACCTAAATCAGTTACAACATCATATCCGCTTTTAGGGGTAATAGAAATATAATCAGAAGGGTTCTTAACTGTCAGCTGTAGCTGATCTTGACCTGCGCTTGGCGTGTTGGTCAAATTCTGAACGGTAACACCGGAAATTTTTTGTGTTATGTTCGTTACAACCTCATTCATTAATGCGCCGTAAGTACTCCCGCCGTTAACTGTAATATCGGTTGAGGTACCGTTTAAATTTACAGTAAAGGTACTTGGACCGCCGGTGTAAGCTGTTGTATCTGATTTTGCAGCCGAATTTAGAACAGCTTGGCTTGAATTTATTGCGCTGGCAATTTTTTGCATTGCGGTCAGGTTTGTTTCGCTCGCACCAAAAGTTACAGTAACATGACTAATTAATTGACCTGCCGTTCCGCCTCCTGCAGCAATGTCAAATGTTTGCGTCCCGGTTAAAGTGCTTGCTGTTGCCGAAGTTTGATCTTCCGAAACAACAACATCACTCTTCGCAAGCTGGTTAACTCTTATTTGATAGCCGCTCGCGGATGCGGCGCTTGTTGCGGTAGCAGTTACGAAATCTTTATTGGAAGATGTAGCTGTCTTATCGGCAAAGACAGAATCAGATCCCGTCTGCTGCATTGTATTAACTGAAGTTTGAAGATCGGTCAGCTTTGTGGTTAGGGTATCGTAACCATTTGAAAGATTCTGATAATTTTGTTGATTGTTCTGAAGAGGGACTACTTTATCGTTAGTTTCTTGCTGGGTATACTGCGCTACCAAAGTATCTATTTGACTACTGATCGAATTTGAGCTTGAGCTTGATGATGTTACTGGGCTAGTTGATGTTGCCGGGATTGTGGTTGCCATTTTCTATCCCAGTTTACTAAATGCTTTCAGCCATGATTCCCGAAGGCTGGTTAATATCTCAAGGACGTTTGCATAATTCTTTTTACGCATCTGGTCCTGGCAGTATTGATATAATTTCAGTAACCCGATAGAGATTTCGCGTACATCCGGTGTATCGAACCGCAGTGCAGAAATAAGCTGCTGCAAGGCTGCATTGGTTTTGATGAGATCGTGTTTCTGGCAGTGAAGAATTGCAAAGTCTAATATTTTTATTAAGAGTTGTTGTGGGGTAGCTTCCATTATCTCTTTAACGAGATATGAATTTAATTTACTTTTTTTATTATTGAGTTTCGTACTGTACATAAAATTCAAATCCGTAGTTAAAATATCTTATCCCCGGTTTATGGCCGGGGATAAGAATTTAAAAGATTACTGTTATTGGAATAACTTTAAGAGCTGTTGTGGAGCAGAGTTCAACTGCGAAAGCATAGAAGTTGAAATCTGCTGAGCTATTTGTCCTTGTGTTGACGCAAGCTGTTCTTTTGCAACATCCGCACCTGTCAATCTGTCTACTGTTGACTGTGCATTAGAAATTGCTGAATTAAGGTAATCTTCCTTAACGTTCAATCTCTGAGTATAGTTACCTATGCTGCCCAAAGCATTTTGAACTGCCGACTGTAAGCCGCTGACATCAAGTGATGCAACATTAGTTGCTGATGCACCGCTGCCAGAAATGGAAGCAAGATTTAATGTGCTCATGTTACCAAAATTAATTGTTGTTAATTCGGTTCCTGTTGCAGTAACACCGGTTTGAAATACAAAGTTCTGTCCGGAAGGAACACTGCTGCCGCTTAACAAAGCTGTACTGTCAAATACAGTGTTAGCAAAAATAGCACTTATTTCGTTCCCAAGGGAGTTGATATCAGATGCAAGAGAAGTCAGGTTCTTTGTCGGATCGCTTGCCTGAGAAATTTTTCCCTGGATTTGAATCAAAAGATCATTAACGCTTGATAGAGCAGATTCACCGGTAGAAAGTAAACTCTTTGCAGAGTCGACGTTTGTAACAGCTGAATTCATTAAGGAAATCTTTGATTCAAGCTCTTTACTAACACGATATCCTGATGTATCATCCGCAACCGAATTGATACGCTTCTGGGAAGCGAGCTGTAATTGAGCTGACTGCGTTTGGCTCTGAGTTTGAGCTAAAGCATTATAGGCGTCCATTGCGCCCATGTTTCCATTGATTGTAAAAGCCATAAAAAACCTCCGTGTATTAAATGTTTTCCGGGAATCCTTTCCCGGATAGTTTAGTTAATTATTTTTGAGATTTACTTTCCGCTTATAGGCTTTAATTATATGCTGAATCGAATCTCTATAACATTATCGGTGGGGCAAATAAAAAGTTTAGGCTATTTGTTTTGTATTTTCTAATTAAATATTGCAATGTAGAATTAAGTAAGTTTAATATTCATATGACTAATTGATATAGATTGCACTTGTAAGTGAATTTTTAACCGAAAAAACGAGGTATTTACAAATAGTAAAGTATTGAATTACTATTTTGTATTGTATCAATCGAAGATAGTCTAGATCCTGTTTGCCGGAATTTGGAATGTTAAAACCGTTGGTTATTATAAATATTAATAGAAGAGCAGCATAGTGTGATATCCTTAGAATAACGCTTTCAGAGTATGTTCAGAGTGTATTCAAAATGCATTCATAGTATAATGGTTATGTAATCAATATTACTGTTAAAAGATGAGATAAATGGACATATGAATTGGAAAAATCTTAGAATTTTGATTTTAAACAACTAAACTTAATTTTTGTTTAATTAAATTTAATTTATCCATTACTACCTTCATATGAGAGAATTTTTTCTCGGCAAATTCTATAAGATCTTTAATTTGTGAGAGATTATTTACCTGCAAGTAGGTTGAAGTTAAATAAAAAATAGTGGACGGGTCGTTTGGATTAGTATCTATGGACTCTTTGAATACCAACTCTGCTTTTTTATATTCCTTTAATTCTGTATAGGACAATCCCAGTTTATTTAGGACTGATGAATTGGATGAAAATTTTTTGTTAATATTTTCAAGGAGAATAATTTTGGATTCGGGAATTGAATATTGATCAATTAAAGTAAGAACTAAATCCAAATTACTTTGAGAAATAACTCTTATAAAACTATCAATTAAGCTTTGCGTCATTGTCTTATTATTAAGTAAGACATCAAACAAATTTAGTTGAATTTGAAAGTCATTATCGATATTCTTCAGGCTTAAGGACTTAAGTATATGATAAAAATAATTGAACAGTTGAACATTTTTAATTTGTATAGAAATTCCTAATGCATGATTTATGAATTCTCTTTCATTTAAAAATATGACCTGACTTGAAGATTTATTTTTTTTAATAAAACTTGAGTTGACATCAAATGCTTTCCTACACAACATCTCAGCATTCGAGAAATCTTGAAGTTTAACATAAATTTTAGCTGCAGTAAGCAATGCAAGCGGCTGCTCTGCATCATTCTGAATGCTAAGTAAAATATTTTCTAACGCATTATCCCATAAAAGCTTCTCAGCAAAATGTACGGAAATATACCTGTATGCAGTGGACTTGTATTCGCGTTTTAATGAGTTGTCCAGAATAGCAATTTTGAAATAATTTATTGCTATATCTTTTTCATTCAGAATTCCATAAGTTTGACCTAATTGAAATGCATAATAAGATGTATGATGCTTTTTATACTCATGCAACAATATTTCTAGATTTCTTTTTGCTTTTAGATTTAATCTTTCTTTATCAAGGTTATAGCCAACATGCAGAATTTCAATCCCGGAATTATGTATCTCGAAATGATTTCTTCTAAGTGAAGGCTCAATCTGTTCATGAACCGCACCTTCGAAACTTATTTTTTTATCATTTGGAAATAATCTGACATAAGACATCAGCGAAGGTCTATCATTTACTTCATCTATACTGCTGACCAGGCAGAAGAAGGCAGCTTTCTTTTTTGTAAAGGTTATTTTTTTTAATTCATTTATTGAATTTTTAGTAATCCTTTCGTCCGCGTCTAAATAAAGTATCCAATCTCCCTTTGAGTGCACTAAAGAGTAATTCCGTGCAGCAGCAAAATCATTTATCCAATTAAAATGAAATATTTTTGCGCCATACTCTTGAGCAATATTTAAAGTTTTATCTGTTGAGCCAGTATCAACCAAAACTATTTCATCAACTATTCCTTTTACCGAATCAAGGCATTCGCGCAAATGCTTCTCTTCGTTCTTAACTATCATACTTAACGTAAGCATAATTTAATTAATTCTTGTTTAACATTATTCAAAACTACGTCCCACCTTCCCGGCTCAGGCTGGCGAAACAACTTCATCGCTGGATACCAAGGTGAATCATTTCTGTCTTTTAGCCAGCGCCAATCTGAATAATAAGGAAGCAGCGTCCAGACCGGTTTTCCCATAGCACCTGCAAGGTGTGCAACGGATGTATCAACAGAAATTACTAAATCTAAATTTTCGATTATTGCGGCAGTATCAACAAAAGAAATCTCCCCCAGAGAAGAAAGGTTTTCGATATTGAATTTACAATTTTCAATTTGCTCTAACGGCTTTCCCTTTTGCAAGGAAAAAAGTTTTATATTATTGATGGAAGACAGAATTGAAAAATCACATAGAGGAATAGACCTTTCATCGTCTTTACCATGTTTCGGATTCCCACCCCATACTAAGCCGATTTTGAAATTGTTATCTCTCCCGATAATTTTTTTCCATTCTTCTGTCTTGTTTTTTGCAACCTTTACATAAGGAATATATGAAGGAATTGTCTCAGCGGCGGTTCTAAAATAATATGGAAGACTTAAGAGAGAAATGTTGAAGTCATAATCATTTTGTTTTTTTAATGCTTCATCTTCTAAAACTACTTTATCAATTCCGCTGACATTTTTGAAAAGATCAAGTAATATTGAATCACATGCGAGAGTAACATTGCAGCCTTTGCTCTTTAACATAGGCATATATCTAATGAATTGAATTGCGTCACCAAATCCTTGTTCAGCATATACAATTATTTTCTTGTTCGAAATATCCTGATCCGTAAGCGGAGGACATACAAAGTTTCTTTGAGTAAATTCCTTCCTCTTCATCCGCCATTCATATTCTTTAAAACCTTCGATAAGGTTGCCTGAAGTCAATAGCAAAAGCGATTTATTCCAGTGCGCGTTCACATGATTGGGATCGTACTGAATTGCCCGATTATAGCAGCCAAGCGCTGAATCAAAATTATTTAGAAGTTCCCGGACAACTCCAAGATTGTAATGTGCTTCTGAATAATTTTTTTTCAGTTCGACAGCTTTCTCATAACAACCGACTGCTTCATCAAGCTTTAAAGTTTCCCGGAAAGCATTGCCGAGGTTATAATGTGAGAGATAAAAATCAGGTTTTAGATTAATTGATTTTTTGTAGCATTCAATAGCTGAATCAACCTTTCTATTTTCATGGTAAAGGATTCCAAGGTTATAATAAGCCTCCCACAGTCCCGGATTCAGGTCAATTGCCTTAAGATAATTTTCTTCAGCCTCCGCAATGCTTCCGACATTTTTCCACACAATCGCAAGGGCAGAATAATATTCAGGCTTTGCAGGATAATCTCTAATCAGCTTTTGTAAATATTTTCCGGCTTCAAGGAATTTGTTTTCAATAAAGCTGCGCTTTACCAAAGTAAGCAGATTCTGTTCATCGTAATCAACTTCTTCCAATTCTGCGTCAAACATATCAATCTTGTTCATTTCAATTTTCAAAGCCCAACTATCTTCAGCAAATTATCCGCTGTATTAGCCCATGAAAAATTCTTCATTGATTCAGCGGCTTCGCTTCCTATCATCTTAATTTCATCTCTATGATGATAGGCGTATTCAATTTTAGAAATAATTTCATCAAGGTCAGGTTCTTCCCAATCAGCTACAAGATTTTGCTCCTGATCTAACAATTTATATTCCTTCATCTCCTTAAGCATAATCGAATTCTTTCCGGTTAAAACATCTTTATGACCCGTATTATAAGAAGCAATAACCGGCTTACCGCATGCCATATATTCCATCATTACCAGGTTAGTTCCGCCTTCGCAACGATTAGGGAATAGACCGACATCAGATTTTAAGTACAATTCTCGCAGCTTTTGATTCGGCATAAGAGGCATAGTAAAAACTCTTTTGGGATCAACTTCATTTATCAGATAAATATGATTCATGAATTCTTCCCATGTACTTCCTTGCTCTTCATATTTTATGTGCTTTGAAAGCAACATCAACCTTGCAGACTCCAGCCAAAGGTTGTACCAGGCTGTTATCAAAATTATATCTTTATATTTTTTTTGTAGAATGGAAATTGCTCTTAACACGAGGTCTTGACCTTTTCTCAGCTCAAACTTTCCGCCGGAGAATATGACAAATAAATTATCATTTTGCTTTTGATCGCCGGGGAAAAATAAATTTGTATCTATGCCCTGGATAATACATTCAGCATTTTTAATTCCTGCATTCTGCAATTTGTTCCTCCCCCAGGTAGAAGCTGCAATAACTTTATCGTAGCGTGCAGCGTTTACTACCGACCTTTCATTCAATTCGTTTTCAAAAACCGTATAGCCGAAGTTTTCTTTCCCTCTTACTTCGAACAGAGGATTTAAATCAAGGTCCCTCAAAAGTTGGAAAACTTTCGCCTCTTTCAATTCGTCCTGAGAAGGCAAACCTTTTTCTTCAAGACTATAAACCTCAATCTTGTTTGAGACTTCCTGTTTCAAGTATTTATTTACTATTCCCCAGCCGAAATCTCCGGTACCGGATAAGCCTAAATATAATTTTTGATCCTTAACCTCAAAATCAAAATCTGCAATCCTTTTTGTAACCGACGGATATTTGAAACTGCCGGTCGCTTCAACAAACTCAACGACTGGGTTCACTACTCCATACTTCATATTCCCAACTTGGTAATTTCTACTGTTTACTAAAGAAAAAAGTTCTCCGACAACCTCGTCAAATACGGTTGTCCAATTACCTTCTTCCTTTTGTCTGAAGATTTTCATTGAAGGATACCAGGGCGAATCATTTCTTTTCAACTGCCAGCGCCAATCCGGAATGAAAGTTAAAAGCAGCCAGGTAGGTTTGCCCATTGCCGCGGCAAGATGCGCTACCGAAGTATCTACGGTAATAACAAGATCTAAATTTTCAATTATTGCCGCTGAATCTAAAAAGGGTATTTCATCAAAATTATTAAACGAAATAATCGGATATTTCATTTCCTTTATTTCATCAGAGGCTTCGCCTTTCTGGAGTGAATAAAATTTAACTCCCTCAATTGAAAAGAGAGGAGATAGAGCATTGGTTTTAATAGAACGGTTTTTATCATTGGTATGATTTGGATTGCCTGCCCAAACAATTCCTGCTTTAAGCCCATTTCCATTTTTAATTATATTTCTCCATTTATTTGAATATTCCGGTTTGGCAAAAATATAAGGGACATTTGAAGGAATTGTTTCAAGGATAGTATTAAAGTATGAAGGGAGACTTAAAAGCGGAATTTGATAATCATACTCAATAATGGGCTCTTTCTCTAAATTACGTTCAATTATTTTTACTTCTTCTAAGGTATCCTCAAATATTCCGAAAAGTTTTTTATTGCATTCCAGGATTACCTTTGCACCGCTTTTTACAAGCATAGGAACATATCTTATAAATTGAATTGAATCGCCTAATCCCTGTTCGTCGTAAACAAGTATTTTTTTCCCCCCAACATCGATACCGGTTTTCAATTCCGGTTTGGTCATTACCCTCGGATGAAATTCTTTTCTCTTTTTTCTCCACTCATATTCTTTCCAGCCTTCTTCAAAGTTCCCGGTGATTAATAACGCGTGAGATTTATTATAATGGATTTCAGGATATTCATCGGAATATTTTAGAGCGATATTGAAGTATTCAAGCGCTTCTTCCACGAAGCCAAGCGTCATTCTTATAACGCCGAGATTTGTTAATGTTATAGCCTTTGAATTATTATCGCCCGGGATTTTATCAAAACACTTTTCCGCTTCTACTTCATTTCCCATTTTTCTGTAATTATTTCCGGCGTATATCAATGCTTTTTCGAAATGAATGCGCGCAAAATCTTTGTTGTTCAAAGACTGGTAGCAAAGCCCAAGATTGTAATGAGCAAAAGGATGAGGTTCATAAATAGAAATAACTTTTTCAAAGCACTTCTTCGCTTCATCCATTTCTCCGAGATTAAGATGGATAGTCCCGAGTAACTGGAATGCATCAAAGTCCAGTTGATTATTATCTACGATACTCAATAAAATTTTCTGAGCGGAAGGAAAATCTTTTTGCTCGAAAAGCTCTACTGCCTGGGTGTATTGGTCTAATATCTGAGTTTCCATTTTACAAATCACCTTCGTGACTTAGTGTCTTAGCGGCTAATTGAATGCGCCACAAAGTCACCAAGACACGAAGAAACACTAAAATTAAAATGAATTTGAAAAATGTAAGTTATGAGCCTTTCCGTTACCGCCGGATATTCCAATTACTTTCTCAACATTTTCCAAGCCGGTTTTGGCAAAGTTATTTTCAGGATTATGCTTCAGCGCTATTTCATACATCTTTTTTGCTGCTGAATTATTTTTCTCCCGGAAATAAATTTCGCCGAGCGTTGCATACGCCTGTGAAGAGAACGGGTTAAGCTTTAATGCCCTTTCGGAAGCATCTTTTGTTTTTTCAATCTCATTTAATTCAAGATGATTGAATGCAATAAAATTTTCGATGCTTGCAAGGATTTCTTCGTGCTGCTTTCTTGTTTCTAATAATTTAACCAAAGCTTCCCGATACCTTTTCTGCGCAAACAATTTGGCGGCTTCGTCCAAAGGATCGGTCTTTTCATTATTTACAGTATGTTTATTCTCTGCCGACATAGAATTATCCGACATCGATAAATTCAGCTTTGAATTTATATTTGCAAGCGCCTTCTGCGCACCGGGATGTTCAGGATTATTTTTTACAGCCCACTCGAACATCGTCTTTGCATTCTCAAATAATCCCTTTGCAAAAAAGTATTGACCTAAGCCAAGACAGGCTTCGGAAGAATTAGGATTTGACTTTAACGCTTTCTCGAAGTCGATCCTTGCCTCTTCAAAATTTTTAAGACTAAATTTAGCCGTGCCTCTTAATATGTAAAGATCTTCAAGGCTAAAAT
>Ga0075269_10000070_pt1 | contig 17630 bp, 16 predicted proteins | sample SF_Rice_5C_0N_10_FD_69773 | JGI IMG/M metagenome (GOLD analysis project Ga0075269, IMG submission 69773) | Rice paddy soil microbial communities from Twitchell Island, California, USA - SF_Rice_5C_0N_105 | ecosystem: Environmental > Terrestrial > Soil > Paddy field/soil | place: USA: Twitchell... | reverse complement strand
TACCGATCTTCCTCCGATCATGACGGCTTGATAACGGCTTAAAAACATACTTTTAAGCGGTTATCAAGCCGTCATGATAGGATTTGGGTAGGTAGTAGACCGGTATTAGAGATATGTTTCATTTTATTCACCAAGCAATTACCACATTTATTAAAGTTTCAGGGGTATAAAATATAATGGGCTGCTGCAATTTTCACTGTATAAATATGAAAGTAAATGGATTTTATATCAGCAATCAACTTGACTAAAGTAAATGAAGTTAGGCAAAATTGTCATTCTGAGCAGAGCGAAGAATCTCAAGGTTACGATTTGTTCTTATTTTGAGATATTTCACTTTATCCAATATGACAAAAACTGGGATTTGCTTAACATCAGTTAAGTAAATTATTTTGGCTTTAAAACTTTGGATGTCCAATTTTCAAAGCCCCGATCATTATAAAAACATAATCCAAACACTAAACTTTAGGAAGACATTTTTTATATTATGGCTAATAAATAATGAAAACTAAAATGAGAGAATTCATTTTATTATTCAGACAACCGAGCTTTGATTACAGCATTGCATCACCGATAGAAGTGCAGGCACTATCGAAAAGGTGGAAGAACTGGTGGAAAAATATTGAAGCTCAGGGGAAACTAGAAAGCAGAGGGCCCCGGCTTGATAATGAAGGAAAAGTTCTTAAATCAAGCGGTATTATTACGGATAGGTCTTTCGTAGAAATAAGAGAAATCCTAGAAAGCTTTATCATTGTAAAAGCTAAAAACCTTGAGAATGCAGTGACATTAACTCATGGATGCCCAGAGCTGGATCAAGGAGGAAACATAGAGGTTAGACCGGTGTATTAATAATTCTGTCAAAAGGTTTGCTTAAATCAATTGAAAAAGACTGGGAATATGATATATATCAGATTGCATAATAAATTAACACATGATGAATTTTGTACTTGAGTTATTTTAAATGATTAGGAACAAAGCAACAAATAAGGAGCAATTGATAAAATGATTGCAAGAGGATTTCGCTTCGGGCTGCTGCTTCAATTTGCGATTGGCCCTGTATGTCTATACGTATTATCAGTTTCAACCACGATTGTTTTCCTCGGAGCCTTATCTTTTGCCGCAAGTTCAGCACGTCGGCTGCTGACACATAACATCATTTTTACCATGAACCTGATTGTTGGTGCGGTACTTTTAGTTTTTGCAATCAGAATGTTATTTCAACAGGGACCTGATACTGTATCTGCAGTCGAATAATAGACATGGTAAAAATAGTTATGAGTTTGGAATGGAGTTTGGAATTTATAATTTTAGTTTTTAATTAATATAAGGAGGTTATTATGAGCCCAATTAATGAAACACAAAAGACAATAATAAAGAAGTCCAATGGATTTACGGATGATGAAAAAGCCGCAATGAAAGCGCGAGCCCGGGAACTGAAAGCGGAAGCGAACAAAGCTGAAGAGGAAAACGCAGCACTTGAAGCAATCAACAAAATGCAGGAACCGGATCGTACCATAGCCAAGCGGCTTCATGCTGTCATCAAAACCATCGGACTCTCTCCGAAAACTTGGTATGGCATGCCCGCTTATGCTAACAAGGATGGTAAGGTTATCTGCTACTTTCGCGACCGGCAGAAATTCAAAGAGAGGTATTCAATGTTCGGCTTCAATGACTCGGCGAAACTCGACGAAGGTGCTATGTGGCCGATTGCTTATGCTCTGCCGGAGTTAAACTCTAAAGACGAAGCAAAGATAGCCTCGCTTGTAAAGAAAGCGGTAAATTGAATATGAAAACAAGAGCAAACCCTCTGCTGGATGAGAAGTCCGCTTCTCAACAGATAGATGCAATAATTAAGGAGTCTAGTGACTGGCGAGGCAAGAAACTGTCACACTTGCGCACTTTGATTAAGAAAGCAGACCCTGCTATAGTCGAAGAAGTGAAGTGGAAAAAACTTTCCAAGCCAATGGGAGTGCCTGTTTGGTCTCACAATGGTATAATATGCGTAGCAGATACACTCAAGAATGCAGTGAGGCTGACATTTCCTAAAGGCGCTCAGGAGAAAGATCCGAAGAAGCTCTTCAATACACGGCTAGACAGCAAAACTGTTCGTGCCATCGACTTTCATAATGACGATGATGTAAATGAGACAGCGTTAATTACACTTATTCTTAACGCAGTCGAATTGAACATGTTAAAAGTACTAAAGTGATAATTTAATTAGTTTGGACGCTGCTGTAAAAAAAATTGAAAGCACTAAATCTCTAAATCAGATAATTTCCGGTAATGTGGTCAAGCTGAAAATTCACCTAATGCAAGTATTCAGCTTGCTCTATCGCTATCCTGCATTCGGCAGACTCTGGATGGGCAGATTTATTTCACTCTGCGGCGATGCATTCACCCTGATTGCACTACCTTGGTTCGTTCTGCAAATTACCGGATCAGGTGTAGCGACAGCCGGGATTCTCCTTACACTACAGCTCCCTGCAATTCTTACTAGCACGGCCATTGGCTCACTGATCGACCGTTTCCAACCACGGACGATTATTATGATTGACAATGGCCTTCGCACCTTCATCATAGCATTGATCCCTATCCTGTATTGGTTCGGTATGTTAAAACCTTGGCAGCTTTTTTTTACTCACTAGCTTTGCCGGCTTGTTGGTTCCGGCAATTGAAGTAGGCGCACGCAGCATGCTGCCTGATCTCGTCGCAGATCAGGATTTGGAGGCAGCGAATATGCTCTGGTCTTTTAGTACTAACCTAGCCTTGGTGGTCGGACCTGCCATCGCCGGAATTCTTGTAGCTTCGTTCGGAGGGCCTTCTGTGCTGCTCATAGACGCGGGAACATTTGGTGTAATGGCAATAACAGCGATTACGCTTCCGATTATAAAACGGCATCGGTATTTAGTGCCAGGTCCACTTTCAGAACGATTGGGTATACGCCAGCCTTGGAAACTAAAGGTTGTACGTTATACAACCCTACTGAGCCTGGTCTTCTTTTTCTCCTACGGTCCTTTAGAAGCTGCTTTACCTCTTTATAGCAGCGCAATCCTTCAAACGAATGCGCGCGGCTATGGATTGCTCTGGTCAGCCTTAGCAGTAGGCGCACTCATAGGAACATTGAGCAGCGCTGCATTAAGCAGGCATCTGCGCATAGGAGTGGCTCTACCTCTAATTGCCATACTCTGGGGCACTAGTCTTTTGCCGATGGTACTTACCCATAATCTTTGGCTGGCTAGTATATTTCTTTTGATAGGGGGTTTGATGTGGGGACCTTATACCTCGATGGAGACAACCCTTCTGCAGCGCAATGTTCCTAAGGAACAATTGGGGAGAGTATTTGCGGCTCGTTCAACTCTGCTTACAGGAGGAACTCCACTGGGGCTGGCTGCCGGCGGTATTTTGTTGGCCTTTGTCCCATCCACCGGTGTAATTGCTCTTTCTGCAGTAGCTTGTATCGTAGTTGGTTTGGGAGGGCTTACATTGCCAGCATTCCGAGGGTTGTATCTTCCGCCTAGTCAATTCATTCTTAAGAGAAATAGGAAAAGGATGAGAATTATTTCTAAGATTTCAGCCCTTACTATTTTGGTATACAAAATAAGTTATTTAACAGCAAAACCTTGAATCATATTGAATATACATTGGCTTAATTTCGAACAAAGTGTTTAATAGGTATTGGATCAGTCTATTACCCCACCTTCTACCAAAAAACACCAATCTCATTGAGAATACATATTCCTATTGGAAGGAAGAAATGTGAGAAGAGTTATGAGACAATTTATAACCTACTTCTTCCATTTATTTTCTTATTATGTTCCCTGTAATATACATTATGGGAGATCATTTTACTCATCACTTCCATATATGGAATCCGACTTTTTCTAATAGTTCGCTTATAAATTGTTTTGTTAATTCAGCAAGTTTAACCGCTTCAATGCGTCTTCCTTGATAACATTTCTATATTCACCTGGGTAACGTTTTGCTGCTGCAAATTGATTTAGAATAAAAATATCTTTCAATTTCCCTTTTATTTTTATTTCTTTTTCGCACAAGTTTACTAGTGCTTCTAAATTATGAGTATAAGGAAAATCTATAAGACGGCTTACAAGGAAGGCTTTTAAATATTTCTCCGCACACGGCTACGCATGATATGCTATTAAGCGATAAGGAATGTTCGATTCTAAAGTAAATGTATGATTGGCTAAAATTAAATCTTCTTCTTCAATCTCGATCCACTTAAATACTTGTTCTTCATGTTCTTTTCTTTCATCGCTCATACAAAATTATTCCCTCTTTTGTTGCATACCTGGCAACAGTACCAGGATATTTTTTGTCTCTTTCAAATTCTTCTTTTGTTAAAATAATAACGTCAAATGCATAGTTAATTGCAAGAAGCAGACTACTCATTTTGTTCATCATATCGAACCTATCTTCTGTAACAGAAGATATCACTAATATATCAACATCACTCTTTTCATCTGCAGTACCCCGTGCCTGTGAGCCGAATAAAATTATCTTATCCGGATTAAACTTCTCCAGAAGCCTTTCATTTATTTGGTTCTTTACTAATTCGCTTAACATTATATGCTGCATTGTTTTATTGCCTATTAATTTACAACTTAGAATATAATTTAACAAGCTGTTTTGTAATTTCATAAGTAATTATTATACCGCTTTCTTTGAGGTATTGACCCTCTTGGCGCCCGCCTAATAAATTCATAGACTTTTGATATCTCGCTGCTTTCCTAAAAACATGCTGATGCCTGTTGATTTTTAACACTATAAACCTCTCTCATTATTTCAGGAAGCATTGTACACGCGTCTTCGCCCTTGCATTCCTTTTCATGTTTCCTGAACACTATGAGCTCGAATTAATATTAATTCGCCAAAAGATGTTAGGCGGGCAAAATATGATTTTTGAGGAGGTAGAATGCACAGCAATCTTAAACTAAGTTGATAGGATTAAGTAAATGGAATAGATAAACAAGCTCGTATATTTGAGCAATATTGCATTATCTTTTGCTCAAAAAATTACAAGCTGAAAAGTCCCTACTTACTCCCTATTTTAAAAACACGAAATCAACAGGACTTTTTGAGGGTACAAAAACAAAAAAGCTTGTTCCGATATAATCGGAACAAGCTTTTCCAGAGCTGAAGGTGGGAGTTGAACCCACGACCTGCTGATTACGAATCAGCTGCTCTACCACTAAGCTACTTCAGCATTCCATGTTATATGTTTGTTTTATTACATGATTAGATTAAAAAAGAAAATGGTAAATGTAAAAATATCATTTACCATTAATTCTTCAAAAGAAATATATATTAAGCTTAACGTATCTTCTTCTTATGCCGATTCTTCCTTAATCGTTTTTTCCTTTTGTGTGTTGACATTTTATGTCTTTTACGTTTTCTGCCGCAAGGCATTATTGACCTCCGTTACTTTGATTACTATGTGATTTTAATAATTCTTCTGCTTTCTTTCCATACTCCGAATTAGGATCCAAATCTACCGCCTCCTTAAGCCACTGTTTTGACTTATCAAAGTTTCCTGCTGCTAAATTTACTATCCCTAAATCTAAATATCCGATTTGATGTTTCGGATCATATTTAATTGCCTGCTCCATCTCTGCTATTGCAGTCGGGTAATTCTGCAAATTGTAATAACAAATTCCCATGTCTATTCTAGCATCCGGATCGGTCGGTACCAGCGCAAGGTATTGTTTGTAATTAATAATCGCTTGCTCAAACATTCCGGCATCATTCTTCAAATGTGCAAGCTCTAGTATTGATGCAGTGTCCTTCGGATTATTCTTTATGACATTCTCTAAATCATTTATCTTCTGAACATTTGCTAAATCAACACCAGAGCTTTGATTATTATTTGTTGCGGAAGACGATGATGATGAAGATGAGCTTCCCGGAATAATAATTGAATTAAGTACACCGGAAAATATAAGGATGACTAGAGCTATTCCCAAACCTATCGCAACTATTGTAACAGTTTTAACTGTATTTAATTCCTTTTTTGTCCGTACACCTGGCTTTTCTTGCTTTAAGACTTTCCCCTTATTGTTTATATTAACCTGGGGCTTTTTCTCAGCAGGCTTGGATTCTCTTATTTTTTTATTTAATACCGGCTGTGCAGTCTTTTCTGCTGCACCGGGCAGTAATTTTACTCCGCAGCTAGAGCAGATCATATTGCTCTTATCATTTTCTTCACCGCAGTTGTCGCATATTATTTTCTCAGCTGATGAGCTGTCAGTCTCTATGGTTGAAGCAGTATTCTCTGTTCCCTTATTCTCTTCTTCTATCTTTTTTATTTCAAAACCACATTCAGGACAATACTTATATTCTTTTTCTAATTTATAACCGCACTCGGGGCAATGTTTTACCATTCTATTTCGACTCTTTCATTCCTTGATCTACTAAATCCTTAAAATCTTTTGAAAATTTAAAGGTAGGAACAAAATGTTCCGGTACAAAAACAGATTCTCCTGTCTTTGGATTGCGAGCTTGACGGGCTCTCTTTTTCTTAACCTTGTAACTTCCGAATCCTCTTATCTCTATTCCTCGTCCATCCTTCAAAGCCTCTATAACCGTTTTGAAAAAACCTTCTATTATTGCCTCAGTTTCTAATTTAGTCAAACCAGTTCCTTCAGCCACCTTATCTACGATATCTGCCTTAGTCATGATTTTTTCCTTATTTAAATTGTATAAATCATTATAATTTCATTATTTAAATTATCAAACAAAGCTTAGAAAATCAAATTGAGGTTTTTCCATTTATTCTGATAAACAAAAATAAATACAAGTCTTAGCAATAGTCAAGTTATTAACTACTAGTGTACAAAGCTTATACTATGTAGGTCTCAAAATGATAACCAATCTCAATTTTTTACTATTTTCAATTAGAAAACCTAAAAAACGAAGCTATTTCAATGGTATAATAGTTGCATACTTTATATAAAAATTGGATATATTTATATGGAATTGATTGAAATTATTCTTACAACACTGAAATTATTTGTTTTAATTTCTTCGATCGTTGTTCTTATTTCTTATTTCGTTTATAAAGTAAAAGATCGAAAGAGAACTAAGCCTTATTCCGAAATCATACATCAGGAACTTTCTACTCAGCCTTTAGAAATTAAAGAAGATTTGATTTCCAATAAACAAATGAGATTTCAAGTGCTGAATTCTGAAGATGAGCCTGCACCTTATAATGAAGTAGGATTTTTAACTCAAAAACAAATAGAGACAAAAAATATTCCAAATAGCCCTTTGAAATACAAAAGGAAACAAGTTAATCAATCATTTGATATCTATAACCATTATTCTAATAGTAATTTCGAGCCTATGCACAAAATAAAATTATAATCCTCTAATTACCCTTGATATCTATTCCCGAATTTTCTGCCATCTTATGTACATCATATGGCGCCGGTTTGCCTCCTAGATATTTATGTAACCAATCTAAATGCGCATCATAATAAAGCGGCATCGATTTTATATTGCTCGGCCAATGTCCGTCATTCTTAAATATTATTAATCTTGAATTTATACCTAAAGTCTGAAGTGTTGTAAAGTACTGAATACTTTGAGTATATGGCACTCTATAATCCTTCTGCCCTGTTATTATCAATGCCGGAGTAGAAAAATTATGGACATAGCTTGAAGGAGAAAATTTTACATACTGATTAGAATTCCACGGCTGTCCCTTTAAATCCCAATTAGGAAACCATAGTTCTTCAGTTGCACCCCAAAAAGATTTTAAATCATATATGCCCATCATAGAAGCAAGGCACTTAAATCTTTTGGTCTTTGCCTGAAACCAATCCATCATGTAGCCGCCGAATGACCAGCCCATAGCCCCTACCCTGCTAGTGTCTACATAAGGTAATTTTTCCAGGGCATCGGTAACTTTCATTAAATCTTCAAATACCTTACCTCCCCAATCACCGGATATCTCGGCAGTAAACTCTTGCCCGTATCCGGTTGATCCATGCGGATTTGGGAATGCAACTATATATCCTGCACCTGGATATACCTGCCAATCACCTCTGAATGAATCCATCCACTCCATTTGCGGGCCGCCATGAACATTTAATATTAATGGATATTTTTTACTAGGATCAAAGTCATGCGGCTTCACAATAAATAATTCTATTTCTTTATCATCCGATCCTTTAACCCACATCTTTTCTGCAGGCCGTACGTCAACCTCATCTAAAACTTCTTTATTATAGTCAGTCATCTCAATCGATAAATCATTTGTTAAATTCAGCAGATAAATTTCTCTAGGCTTATCGACTGTACTGGATAGATAATAAATATATTTACCGTTGGGTGATATATCAAAGCCGAAAATTGATTTTTCCCCGCTTATATCCGTAATTGAATCGGTTGATATTTCAATCTTATAAATCGGAGAATAACCGTGATATTCTCCGGTGAAATATATTGACTTGGAGTTCTGCCCCCATTTGAAATCATCTACCCAATTATCAAAACTATTTGTAATAATTGTAGTATGCCCTGTCTCTCTGTTATATAATGCAATTCTAAATCTGTCGGATTCATAATTCGGAATAACTTGAGTTCTATAGGCAATATATTTACCGTCGGGTGAATATATAGGCCATCCGTCCCATGCTTTATTTTCTTTAGTGATATCTTTTGCTTCCCCTCCTGTTACCGGCACAGTCCATAAATCTGAATTTGTCGAGGCTTCAGGATGCGCGTCATGATTGGAGACAAAACATAACTCCTTACTGTCTGGTGAAAAATTATAACCGACTCCACCTCCAAGCATGAAAGTTGGAGATACAAACTTGCCCGGCGTTACATCCGTATATGTCCCGTTTTTTAAATTATAAATAAAAATATGTGTGTACTTGCCTGCTGAATAATTTGTCCAATGCCTAAATAAAAGATGATCAGCCACATATGCTTGAACCGGGCCGTCGGCTGCCGAAGTATCGGTACTTTTATTGCATTCATCATTTGCCCCGCATTCGGGATATACATCAGTTGAGAATGCAATCAATTCTCCGTTTGGCGAAAGTACAGGTGCATCCACTCCTGTGGAAATATAAGTTATCTGCGTAGTTTTATCTTCATTTAAAGAATAATAAAATATCTCCGGTGCCCCATTCCTTACCGATATAAAATAAACTCCCTTGCTGTCTGCCGCCCATTCTGGATCATAGTCGTCCTTTTCATAGGTTGTTATTCTTTTAATATTACTCCCGTCTGCGTCCATTACATATATATCAGAATTAGAAGTCCTTTCTGTAAAATTATTTTCAGTTAATGTAAAAACTAACCGCGCTCCGTCAGGTGAAACTATAGGAGCACCGACATTCTTAATTTTAAATAGATCCTCAATTGTAAATGCCTTCTTCTGGGGTAACACATTAACAGAGGATAGGATAATTGAGAAAACAAGCAGATAAATATTCTTCATATTCGATACTCTCAAAAATTATTTTATTTATAAATAAATAATCTCACTTAGTTCAGATATAACCTGGTGAATCTAATGCCTTAGTAGTAAATCTCCAATTTAGCCTAAATGACCCTCCGGCCAATGACCATCAATGACAGAGGGTGTGTTAATATCATCATTGAATAAATAAATATTCATTTTTTTATTGAACCTACCTATAAAACCGGGACAGGCTCTCCGGTGTCGGTTCGTATTATTCACGTTTTTATATTCCATATGTTTCACATATGGCTAATCACATTGTACCACTCTGTGGTACTTATATTAAAATACATGCGATTATTATTGTGAATAACAAGTAGTATTTCAACGTCAATAACGACGCATCACCCTGAACTACGAAGTAGTTCAATGTGAATAGCCACAGATGCAATCTTTGGGAAACATAACAACGCATTAACTATATGACCGCGAAGCAAATGGCTTATTTCATATCCTCGGCAGCCTTTCAATATATGAGCTGTTGGATAGCACCGCAAAAGTCTCTACTCGCCTTAATTCATCAAGTGTAAAGCAGTTCATATAGCTCATTGAGCTTCGAAGCCCATCCGATATATTATCTATTACATTTTTAACTACGCCTTTATACGGCACCATCGTCTCTTCACCTTCAATAAATTCATTCTTCATTTTTACACCGAATGAAGCCGAGCCTCTGTATTTCTTCCACAACTGCCCGTTATATTTAATAACTTCTCCAGGGGTTTCTTTTGTCCCCGAAAGCATTCTTCCTAACATTACTACATCTGCCCCCAATGCCATCGCCTTTGCAACGTCTCCGGGGCTTTTTATTCCTCCGTCTGCGATGATTTTTATTTTTAATTTCATATCTGCCCGTGCAAATAAAACACTCAGAAGCGAGGAAACCTGTCCAATGCCGATTCCGGTCTGGATCGAAGTAGTGCATACACTGCCGCTCCCGATTCCTACTCTTACTGCATCAGCCCCTGCATCTTCCATCTGTCGCAATGTCGCACCGTGTGCAATATTTCCGACTATTACCTGTACTTTAAATTTCTCTTTTATCTCTTCCGTCTTTTTAAGCACCGCGTTGTTGTTTGCATTAGCAGTATCAATACATATAATTTCCTGACGCTCCGCAAGCCTTTCAATAATATCGTCTTCCGTATTTAATGCAACAGATACTGCCCTAATTTCCCCGTTGCTTATGTGGTTCTTTATTACATCGTCATACTGGGAATCGAACCTGTTTAAAATACCCAGGCATCCAAGTCTGCTTAATTCTCTTACCATCTCTAATCCTGTTACAGTATCCATTGGACTTGAAATTACTGGCACCGCAAGATCTAATCCTAGAAAATTGCAGTCGGTTGCTGCTTCCGTCCTGGATCGTATTCGAGATATTTGTGCAGGTATCAGGCTTATATCATCATATGTTAAAGATTGATGATATTCATTTAATTCTTTCTTGTTATATATCTTCATATGAAATTTTCCCTTTAAAATAAAATGTGTATAATATCATTAACTTTTTTATCGTTTTATTAAGAAAACTGAAGCGTCTCGCGGGCAATCTTTAACTCGCTTTATCCGATTAGTGACTCAATTTCATCCAACAGTAACTCCATTTTCTGGGTGACTGCATCAACAGGCTCTGTCGAATTCATATCAACGCCCGCTGACTTTAATATAATTATTGGATAATCAGAGCTCCCTGCCTTTAAAAAATTCAAATATCGATCTACTGCCGGAGCACCTGTATTTTTTACTTTTTTAGTTAATATTTCTGATGCGGCAAATCCGGTCGCATATTGAAATACATAAAAGTTATAATAAAAATGGGGTACTCTTGACCAGGTATATTCTTCTTCTTCATCAATTACCATTTCACTTCCCCAGTATTTTTGATACATATCTTTATATATCTTGCAGAGAATATCGACGGTAAGCGCTTCGCCGTTTTCAGTCCTATCATATACTTCAGATTCAAACTCCGCAAACATTGTCTGCCTGTAAAATGTAGATGTTATATTGCTTATATATTTTTCAATTAAATAAAGTTTTTCATCTTTTGACTCCGCATTTTCAATCAGATAATCCAGGAGAAGAGATTCGTTAAATGTGGACGCCACTTCAGCTAGAAAAATTGAATAATTGGCATAAGGATACGGCTGGGTAATTCCGGTATAATATGAATGCATATTATGCCCCATCTCATGTATAAGCGTAAATACATCATTTAAGTTGCCTGTCCAGTTTAATAGTACATATGGATGCACTCCGTATGTTGAACCGGATGAGTAAGCTCCGCTCCGTTTTGCTTTGGTTTCATAGACGTCAATCCACCTGTTATCAAATGCCTTTCTAACTGTCGATAAATATTCTTCACCCAATGGCTTGAGAGCCTTTAATGATATTTCCTTTGCTTCTTCGAATGTATATTTATTTTCACTCTTGGATTGGAATAATGTTACATAGGTATCATATGGATGAAGCTCCTTAAGTCCCAGCAATCTTTTTTTGATGTTAGCCCATCTATTCATCGGCTTCAAATTTTTATTTACCGCCGAAACTAAATTATCATATACCGTAATTGGAATATTATTATTATCCAGTGAAGCTTCTCTTACCGATTTGTACTCCCTTGTCTTAGCTATAAAAATATTTGCTCTTAGATTACCGTTGAATAATACCGATAATGTATTTGCATAATCTTTATATTGCTTATAATAATTTTTAAAAACTTTTAACCTAAATTCACGATTGAAGGAATACATACCTGAATAATATCTGCCGTGTGAAACTTCAAAATCATTACCCCTTTCATCTTTTATAACGGGAAACTTAATATCGGCATTGGTGAATATCGAAAAAGCATCATAGGACACCTGGCAAACTTCGCTCGATGAAGCCAGAACCGCCTCAAGCTCTTTATTCAAGGTATGCTTTTTCATTCTGATAATATCGTCAAAATAGTGCATGTATATTCCTAATTCACTATTTCCGGATATCATCTTTTTCAGTTTGCTTTTAGGAATACTTAATATTTCCGGCCGGATAAATGAACTGGCTGATGAGTACCGCGTAGCCAAATTTTTAATTCTATCGTCCATTCCCTGGTATTTAGCAACCCGCATATCACTGTCTTTTGAAAGAGAAGAATATAAATGCAGCCTTTCTATTTTAATACCGATTGAATCTTGTAGTTTTAAGCATTCAAGAATAACAGTTGGGCTTTGCGAAAGCTTTCCTTCGAATTTCTTAAAGTGAGGAATATTTTCTTCCGTCCATTTATAATCTTCTTCCCATTTTTCGTCATCACTATATATGTCAGTAAGGTTCCACTTAAATTTCTCTTCTATGTTTTCTCTGAGAGGCAGAGATGTGTACTCCTCTTTAGAAAGATCTTTACTAGCTAATATTTCGAACAACATAACCCCGCAATTCCCTCAAAATGTTTGCAACTAAATATTTGGATTTCGCAATACAAAATATAAGGATTAAAATGAACATTCAAGCTTATTTAGCCTGATCATTTTTATCCCTTTTCCCTCACTGATTAAATTAATTCCATTACCGTACGTGCGGTTGTAATTTTCCCTATAAATTTTGATGCAGAATCGGCCTGAAGACGGGGCGCTTCTTTTTCTGCATATGAAAGGTAATCATCTATTGATTCGCATTCATAATGTACTATGTATGTAGTTTCTCCTTCCATACTGGTCGGAATTCGGACCTTAAACATCTTATGGTTGTTAAAATATCCGGTGTGCAGAATATCCGGTATATGCTTTTCCTTCATCCATTGACACCATTCTTCTTCAACCTCTTTCTTCACTATTGTAGTTATACTGTAAACTAACATATATACTCAGAATAAAAAATAAGAATTAATTAAATAGTTAAAAAACGTAGCGAACTTAGAATATTTTTTCAATAAAAGCTAATACGTTATTGATATCCCATTACTTTATTTAACACCTGAATAATATTTCATGAACATAATTTTTACAGTGATATATGGCACAGTAAAAAAATAAATATGGACAATATATTCTTGACCGATTATATTTACAACGGCTCTTTCAGAAGGTTCTCCCCTGCCTTTTGATACATAGGAGCTAAAGCCCAGTAATCGCCAGGTTACGGGGCTTTTTTATTTTCTTACCTTTAGTGTTTCAATGTCAATAACAAAACACAAGCCGGAACTACTAAGTAGTTCAATGTGAATAGCCATGAATGAAATTCATGGTAATAAAATTAAAACAGAATGAGCAGAACCGCGGAGCGGTTCAATGTGAATAGCCGCAGATGCAATCTGTGGTAAAAAATACCCCTCCAAAGTTCAAGCTAAGGAGGGGTATGTAAATTTATTTACTTCATAAGAAGTAATTATTTTAGCCTCTTCAAAATTTCCCGCCTTTAATCTATTCTAATTAAGATTAATTCCTTTCTCTATTATTAGTATTAGTATCCTTCTTCGCTTTCTCTTCCCTCTTAATTTCATTCTGATTCTTCACAGGCTCTTTCTTTTTTACAGATTCACGCTTGTTTGTAACCTGCTTCTTTACAGGCTCAGTCCTCTTAATTGGTACTGTTCTCTTAATTGGTTCTTTTCTTACATTATTAGGCGGCGCTTCACGTACATCTTTCCTTCCGCTGCTGTCTCTTATAGGGCCTCTCTGTATTGTATTTCCGCGGTCTATCTGCCTCGGAGGATTAGTTTTATTCACTGGTTCACGGCTTGGCTTTGTATTAGCTGGAGGCTCTACACCTCTTTCTGGAGGCCCTACCGGTAAAACTGCTGGAGGATTATTATCATTCCTAATTTGCGTATTTCCCCCGCGGTCATTTTCTACTTTTACCCGTATTATACTTCTGCCCCCCGCATTTACTTGTTCCCTTACCGGACGAACTGGATCAATTGTTCTTCTAGTAACTCTCTCAATATTGCGTACATCTGGTGCCCTTCCGCCGTCTCTTGAACGAAGAACTTGAATATCCGGCGCTACCGATCGTGTACGGTATTTTACTATGTCTCTATCTACAAAATGACCCTCCGGCACAATTATCCAAACTTTCTCAACCGGTCCCCTATAATAATCTGGCTGTTGATATGCCCCCGGAGGAGGAAGCGGAGCCCAGCCTATATAACCGTCTGATTGATACCATTCTACTCTTGCCGGCTGCCAATCATATCCCGGAATCCAAACCCATCCATACTGGTTACTAAATTGCCAATTTCCATAATGATATACTACCCATCCATATGGCTCGTTTGAATCCCACATCCATCCTTGATCAGTCCAAACCCAATGGCCGTCGGCATATGGCTGCCAATTGTTCTCATCATAAGGGCGCCATACCGTTCCTATCCCCGGTACATTTATCCATTGCCCATAGCTGTCTAATGAGTTGAACGTCGGATATGGGTCTTGTTGTTCTACATATGTCTGGCTGCTCGTCGAACATCCCCATATTCCGAATATTATCAGAGCTAATAAAATTAAAATCGCTCTTTTCATGATTGCACCATTATTATATTTATTTTCAATATAAATTTACAATTTATATACCATTATCTAAATAACAGTTAAATCAATTAAAATCAATATCTTTAATGCAGCCTATATTTACTGTGTTGCCTTTACTATTCAATTATAAATTCAACTGTCCAATTAATAAATCGCATTAAAATGGTTATTTTTATCCAGAATAAATATAACATTCCGTTACACTTAAACTACACTTCTTACGGACAGGATAGCATTATCCCAAGAGCAATGTCAATTAATTCATTAAGTAAATTATTTTGGTGCGTAATCTTTATATAATAAAATTTCACGCTCAGCAAATTTCTGTTATTAAATTATTAAGTCGTCAAAAAATCGTTGACTTTATAATTTCTTTTTTTTTTACATTTATTTTACTAATTTAACTTATTAGCCAGGGGCTAGCATGTAATTTTTTCTATGGCGGTTAAGATGAAAATTAACTTTTACAAATCATTTGTCACTATAAAAGCAGTACTTATTCATTTCTTTTCTTCTGAGTAACCAAAGCCAAGTAATTCTTTGCACTGGTATATCTAATCCTTTTTAAAATATTAGAAGAATTCTTTTTATGAAAAAATCTTCTTTACTCATTCTGCTAATAACTGCTTTACTCGTCTTCTCCCAGTTTAACTGCAACAGCCCCACTGCGCCTAACACCGGCTTAAGCTTAACTACTGCCGATTTAGTTTGCACAGAAGTTTGGCTAAAGCTTGACTTTGCTGATAGTCCAAACGGCGGACAGTACGAAATAAAAAGAGATGGAAACATTGTCTTAAGTGGTATTCTTTCAAAATCGGATACTGTACTGGTTGATACTACAGTTCTTCCTTCAAAAAGTTATACCTACATTGCATATCAAATGCAGAATGGTAAGACTCTTGAACAGAGTTCTCCATTACATATAACTACTTTAGATAGTACAAGCAGTAACTTCAATTGGCAGTTATATAAGTTTGGCAATTTCAACGCAACAGGAATGCCGAGCATGTTATATGGAGTCGCAGCAGTAAATGATACTGATATTTGGGCTGTGGGAGAGATATATACTTCAGATTCCGTTGGTAAATATAACGCTCTACATTGGGACGGTACAAAATGGAATTTGATAAATATTTATTACAATTATCAAGGACAAAATACTTGGAGTACTTTGAGAAGTATTTTTGCAATTAACAGAGACGATATTTGGTTCGGTAGTAATGTCCGCTGGAATGGAAAGAGTTTCGACAATTTTCCAATTGATCCAGTACTTCTCGGAAATGGAATAAATAGTATCTGGGGAAACCAAGGTGGAATTTATGTTATCGGTAATAATGGATTTATTGCTTTTAGAAATTCATCTGGAAATTGGAATAAAATAGAAAGCGGCACATCGCTATTTTTATATGATATCTATTCTACCAACGGGAAGGATGTCTATGTTGTCGGCGGAGATTTGAATAATAACGGAATACTATTAAAGGGGAATGCTAATAGCTTTAAGACGTTAGCTCAAGGAAATTCAGATCAAATGTCAGTCCCCCATTTTGACGGCGTTGGAAGAACAGTCTGGGTAAGCAATACAGGAATAGTCTTCTTTGGGGGTAATTTACTATATAGACTCACAGATGGTCAATTAAATTTTGTTCGCTCATTAGGGGGTAATTATTTATATGGAAATTCAAACGGGCAATATTTTGGATTTCTCTCTCAGTTAAGAGGGTTAGCAGAAAATCAGATGATATTGGTTGGACAAAGGAACACAGTAAAATACTTTAACGGCATGAGATGGACACAGTTAGGAATGCCCTACGATCCGAACAGCGGTTATACATGGGTTTCTGTAGGAATGACTAACGACCTAATAATTGCGGTCGGGTATGGAAGTAGAAATGGATTAGTAAATGGCGGAATAATAATGATGTTAAAAAGACAGTGAGAAAGGAGGTATTATAAAACTAAAGTAATGTGAATTTATCCCCGGTGCTGGTGACACCGGGGGTAGGAATGCAAATTAGAAAGAGTGCTTGTTCTTTGGCTACAGTCTGGTAAACTGTACTAACTCCTTTTTATTTGCATCTCGAATATAGTATTTCACCATAATAATAAAAATAAATAATTAAGGTGAATAATATGAAAAAGATTCTTCTTTTAGTTTTTGCATTAGCAGTTTCAGCTTTTGCACAAGGTAATTATAGTTATCCCTCAAGCGGATTTATTAAAGAAAATAATTTCGGTGATTGGGAAGAAGGTCAAGGTATGACAGATGTAGGTCATCAAGTTGGTTTAATACCCTATGCGGGTAATTTAATTGAATCAAGAAATATTGATAATTGGACATGGGCATATACTGATATTCCTACCTCAGCTTCCGTTACAAGTGTTCGAATAAGATTTAGAACAGAAAATCAATTTTCCTATAATACTTTATTCCAGTTCACATTAAACAATATTAATCATGTATGGGGTGATAATAATTTTGATTATTACAATGCATTTACGAGTACTAACCAATTATATTCCGGTTCTATTACAACAGGCTCTGATGGATATGCTTATTTTGATGTAACTTTTCCCTCAGGCTCGGCGCTGTGTAATGCCGTAAATAGTGCCGTGCAATCCGGGCAATA
>Ga0075269_10000069_pt1 | contig 17631 bp, 13 predicted proteins | sample SF_Rice_5C_0N_10_FD_69773 | JGI IMG/M metagenome (GOLD analysis project Ga0075269, IMG submission 69773) | Rice paddy soil microbial communities from Twitchell Island, California, USA - SF_Rice_5C_0N_105 | ecosystem: Environmental > Terrestrial > Soil > Paddy field/soil | place: USA: Twitchell... | reverse complement strand
TATAGGTGGCTAGAAATACCGGTCATATCGCAATTTTTATTTATAATCTTATTAATTTATTAATATTAGTGTATTGTTAATTATCACAAATAAGTTTGTTCCCTTTACCAAATTTAAGAAGTAGTTAAATCATTGCGGATTCAAATAAACTAAACTACGCAATTATCGGATTGTAGGGAGTTTCAAATACTTTCCCGATGTTGATTATTAACCCCTTAAATTTATAGGATAAAGGATTTATCTATATAAATGGAATAAACGTGAGTAATATTTTAAGTCAAGTTGACAGCCTATATAAAAAACGTTCACTTTCAAATTTATACAGTGAATATTATTGATACTAACTTTATTTTGTAACCCGGAAGCTTTATTATTGTAATAATTACTTGAAGACTAAAATATAATATGCATCTAATGCCGGTCAACTACCGACCCACATCCTACCATGATGGCTTCATAATCGCTTAAAAGTATGTATTTAAGCAATTATGAAGCCGTCATGATAGGTGGAGGATCGGTATTATGTCGGTATTATAGCTAAATTATCATACTATAAACTATACTTGGATTAGAATATAGGTTGTATAATTTTGATAATAACTAAACAGTATGATGGTTTACTGGATAAACACATAAAGCAGCGGGAAAATACATTATAGGAAATGCTCAAATATTGAAGTGGTTGAGACTTCTCAAAATGCACGAAAGAGGAGTACAAAAATAATAGGACTACAAGATCTGGGTATAGTAGATGAAATAGGGGGGATATTTCAAAACATCTGATGTTCTAAAACATTGAGGCTTTGTCTTTATAATTAACCAAACCCCCAAGGTCTTTAAAACATTGGGGGTCTGCTTAAAGGTTAATTATTTAATATTTGAAAATCTTTTAGCAACTTCGTCCCAATTGATTACATTCCACCAGTTCTCAATATATTCGGGCCTTCTATTCTGATATTTCAAATAATAAGCATGTTCCCAAACATCCAGGCCTAAAATAGGGGTTCCTTTTTGTTCAGTGACATCCATTAACGGATTATCCTGATTCGGAGTAGAAGTAATGAGAAGTTTTCCATTTTGTACAATTAACCATGCCCATCCTGAACCAAACCTTGTAGCGGCAGCATTGCTAAACTTGCTTTTAAATTCTTCAAAGTTTCCGAAAGCGGAGTTGATAGCATCTCCGAGTTTGTCAGCAGGTTTACCGCCGCCGTTCTTCTTCATGATGGTCCAAAACAAAGAATGGTTGAAAGTGCCTCCGCCGTTGTTCCTAACAGCAGCCGGATGTTTTGAAATTTCTTTGAAAATTCCTTCAAGAGTGTTGTTCTCTAGAGAGGTTCCTGCCACAGCATTGTTCAAATTAGTAACATAACCGTTGTGATGCTTTGAATAATGAATCTCCATAGTCATCTTATCGATGTAAGGTTCAAGAGCATCGTATGCATAAGGCAATTTTGGAAGTTCAAATTTACCCATAATAATCTCCTGTTAAATAATTAATAAATATTTAATTATGAAATGTTAATAAAAGAAAATCGATTCTGATTTATTCTTAAGACGTGATATATGTCCGGGAATAATCAGACTCCAAATGATTCACCGCATCCGCAAGTTTTAGCAGCATTTGGATTGTTAAAGATAAATCCTTTTCCGTTGAGTCCGTCAGTAAAATCGAGCTCAGTTCCGGAAAGATAGAATAAACTTTTACCGTCAACAAATAATTTGACACCGTTATATTCTATTACAGTATCGCCTTCTTTCTGTACACCATCGAAGCCTAAAGAATAAGTTAAACCTGAACAGCCGCCGCCTTTGACTCCAATCCTTAAGCCATAAGTGTCAGGTACGTTATTCTCATCCATAATCTTCCTAACTTCGCCGGCTGCTTTATCAGTAATCTTTATTTCGGCATCTAATTGAACGTTTGACATTAATCTATTCCTTATTTGATATATAAAAATGAAAAAATATTAACTAAATTGTCAAGGTATGAATCACTAGAGCTTTTAATTTAACAATTAAAATGGGTCACCTGGAACGGACGTCACAAATTCCGGGTAATTAACCCTCCAGCCCTGATGATTCACTCTTATTAAAATATTTAGCTGTTCTAGATATTTTCCGAGTTCAGCCGCGATAATTTCAGAGTCGCCTATTGAAAGTTTAGTTCCTTTACTTTCAAAATATTTTTGAACTCCATAATCCAAATCTCTTAAGAAGAATTTAGAATTATGGAACATAGGAAACTTTGCTTTCAAAAACTTAAGCAAAACTATATAGTCGGCTTTAATAATTTCAATATATTTATTATTGTAATCCATCTTTGAATTAAACCCTTTTCGTTTCTAAAGAAGTAAATGGTGAAATTTTTCTTAAATAATTTACAACTTCTATAATTCTTTTACTAGTGTAGTCAATCTCTTCCTCTGAATTAAATCTTCCCAGGCCGAATCTAATGGAAGAGTAAGCCATTTCATTTGAAAGTCCGATTGCTTTTAATATTCGGCTGGGCTTTAATGATGCTGAGCTGCAGGCTGAGCCGGTAGAGACGGCAATCTCTCTTAAGTTAGATAAAAAGGCTTCTGATCTTACGTTATCGAAACAAACATTCAAATTATTTGGAAGTCTATATTTCATAGTCCCATTTACGTGTATGCCGTCTAAATTTGTTATCAGAAAGTTATAAAGTTTATCTCTTAAGAATTTTATCCTTTCCGATTCTTCTTCCATGGACCTTAAGCAGATTTCTACTGCTTTACCGAAACCTACAATTCCGGTTACATTCAAAGTGCCGGATCGGGTATTATTTTCCTGTCCTCCACCGTAAATTTGGGGGATTATCTTTATCTTGGGATTCCTGCTTCGGATATAAATACAACCAACACCTTTAGGCCCGTATATTTTATGAGATGAGAAAGAAGCAATATCCACGAATGATTTGTGTACATCGATAGGAATTTTCCCTAATGCCTGTGTTGCATCAGTGTGAAAGATGACCCCATGTTCTCTGCATACACTGCCGATTTCAGTTATATTATTTATTGTTCCGATTTCGTTATTAGCAGACATAATAGAAACGAGTATAGTAGAACTTTTTATTGAGTCTTTAAGAAGATTTAGGTCTAATATACCGTCTTGATCAACTGGAAGATAGGTTACTTCTAATCCTTTTTCTTCAAGCTTATGAAGAGAATCATTCGCGGCGCTATGTTCAACGGCGGTTGAAACAATATGTTTGCCTTTTTGTGAATATGCTTCAGCAATTCCGAAGTGGGCAAGATTTATAGATTCAGTTGCTCCGCTGGTAAAATAGATATCTTTCTCTCCGGCATTAATGAAATTTGCAATTATCTTCCTAGCATGCTCAACGGCACTTTCTGCTTCCCAACCGAATGAATGATTTTTACTGGAAGCATTCCCATACTTTTCCAGGAAGTAAGGCTTCATTGCCTCAAATACTTCCGGATCTAATGGTGTAGTCGCGTGATTATCTAAATATATCGGAAAATTCATAACATCCTCATTTCCAAATTAAACGTTTGCGACTACAAATAAAATAGTAAAATCGTGGAATTCTTTAATATAGAAAATATGAGTGTGATGAATATTAATATTATTATACCGATTCTGGAAACTGGATTCTAGATTCTAGATACAGGATACTGGATGCAGGATAGTGGATGCTGGATGCATCTCTACCGGGAGTTAAACTGGATAATAAATAATTAATAAATGAAGTTACGTAAAATTGCATTTTAATGTTGAGGATGATGCATTCTTAGCTCTGTTAAGCAGAACTTTTATTAAAAATATAAACAGAAATATGCATAATTTATTAGGAAATAATGTTACACTATTACCCTTTTATTACCTAATACCGGTATGATACCGACCTACTACCGATATGAGTCGCTACTAAGTCGCTTCTGGAGCATGCTTTGAAGCAACTCAGTAGCGACTCAGGACGGTAGCAGCACGGTAGTGGGATGGTGTTACATCTAGCCTATAATTTATAAACCCTTCACTTATCAGGGGAAACTGCTCAAATAAATATTATAATTGCTTGCATTTTAGATTTCGAAGTCAGTTTTGACCTTAGGAAAGTAGTCTATTATAAGGGAAATCTGATGATTTACTCTACAATATTTACACTAAAATAAATCTTAATTTAACTAAAGTATGTAACTTTCTGAACAGAATCCTGCGTAACATCAGTTAATAACTAAATGGTAATATTATTAAATTGAAGTGAAGTGACGGCATTGTCTTGAAAGAAATTTGCATTATGATTAAGATGAGTTAATTTTCCGTTAATGTAAAATTTGATTATATGAGGCTAAGATGAAGATTGTTTTTACGGTTATTTTCAGTTTAATTTCATTAGCTTTTACTTTTGGGCAGTACGGGAAAATAGCGGAAGTATCAAAAGAAGGTGACCATAATCCTGTTGAAACAACAATAACTATAAATCCCCAAAACCCTAAAAATATAGTAGCATCATGTACTATGCTGACTAAATTTGTGCCCGGATATTCGGATTTTACTTATGCCTCAACTGATGGAGGATTAACATGGACAGAGGTGCAGAATGAGAATGCTGAGAAACGGATACAAGGAGATGACGGAGTATCGTACGGAATTAACGGACGGGTCTATCATTCGTTTCTTGCGTACTGGGACTCTAATAGAGGGCATGACAGGCAAGCCTCATCCGGTATATTTATTAGTTCTTCAAAAGACGAAGGATTTAATTGGGATAGACGTGCTGTTGTGGTAGACCATATTAATACGCGAGCTCCGATGGAAGATAAGCCTTATGTAATTGCAGATAATTCTCCGGCTTCAAAATATAAGAGCAATGTATACCTAGCGTGGACTCATTTTGCAATTTACGGCAGTCATAATCCGGCTGATTCTTCCCAGATATATTTCTCGAGATCTATAGATAGCGGGAAAACTTTTTCTTCTCCGGTGAGGATATCAGAAACAGGAGGGGATTGCGTTGACAGCAGTAATACTGTAGAAGGGGCAATAACAGCGGTAGGGCCAAATGGCGAGGTATATGTAGTATGGGCAGGGCCTAAAGGAATTGTTATGACTGAATCAAATGACGGCGGAGAAACTTTTGGGCATGAAAAAGTGATCGGCTGGATATATCATGGTTGGGATTTGGAAGTACCTGGTATTGGGAGAGCTAACGGTATGCCTGTTACTAAAGTAGATAACAGCAATAGCCCATATAGAGGGACGATTTATGTTAATTGGGTAGATAACAGATACGGAGACCCGGATGTATTCATAAAATATTCAAGAGATAACGGGAAGTCATGGTCAAATGTCATTAGAGTTAATGATGATAAGATCAGAAACGGTAAGTATCAGTTTTTCACCTGGATGTCAGTTGACCCTGTAGACGGTTCGATAAATATAATCTTTTATGACAGGAGAGAAACGAACGGTACATTCACAGGATTAACATTAGCTAGGAGCATAAATGGAGGGAGAACTTTTGTTAATTATAAGATCAATCAGATTCCCTTTGAATGCAACCCTAAAGTATTTTTCGGAGATTATATCGGGATTGATTCATATAATGGTGAAGTCGCTGCTGATTATATGTATTTTAAGAATAATACCTCTACGGCAATTAATTGTGCGATATTTCAATTTAAGCCAGGGACGCAAGATATTGATAAATAAATAGGTTAGAATATCGTATCTAATAAATATACTATTAGACTTTATTGGTTATGGTTTAAATGTATTAAGGAAAGAGAGGGGATATAGTGCGAGGGAAAAACATAATAGAAAGGGGAATAATAATAGAAGTTGTTTTACCCTGAATAAAGCATAGCTGCTTTACCGGGAGCAAGTATTCTTATTTAAGGAGGAGGGTTAAAAATTCTAATACGATAAATATATCCCGTTTACTATACTGTCTATATTTTAATTTATAATATGAGTTCATTTGGATTTATATTTCTTTACCCGCCTTTTATATTCGTTTCCAATTAAATAAACATTAAGTACATAAGTTTCTTAATTCAGGCTGCTAACTATATAATAAATAATTATGTATTGTGATTAGATCTTAATTATAAGGAGGGAAATTTTATGTGAAATATCTTATATTGATAACTCAAAGAAAATACATAATGTAATTAAAGGAGAGCAGATGAGGAAAACAATTACGTATTCGTTATTAAATAATCAGAATAATTCAGAAGAATACTATAGAGCAATAAGGGGCTTTGCACTGGAAGTTTTGGATAAAGCCTCAAATGCAATAACTCCTGCAGCCGATGAATTTGTAGAATATATCAAAGAATTTAACTTAGAGGAAGTAAGAAAAACTGAAGAGTATGTGCTTGAATTGATAAGCTTCGGAATTCTTTGGTATATTTATGGAGATAAAGCACTTAAAGTTAAGCACGCACCTTTTATAACATTATCACGTATGGCTGAATGGAGGAAGAAACATCAAGAATGGAAACCTGTAATTGACATATTCCGCGGAATAATGATGACACTTGTTCTTTTACCTAAGCATAATAAGACAAACGAAATTAAACTTCCTACATTAGAGCAGATTGATAAAGTATGCAGATGGTTTGAAGCAACGGGGGAATTCAGGGAACAAGCGCTTCGTTTTATTAGATGGCGGGCATACTGGTCAACGATTGATCATAACAGCTTAGAGGGGATACTTATGTCAATTGCATTATATACTCGATGGTTCGAACAGCGTTCCAATGAAGTTTTAGGAGTATATACTAATAATGTTGAAAGGTTCTTAGAGAATTCAGGCACTCATTACCTCTGGCGTGAAGACAGAATATCTTGTTCTCGAAGACGGCTTGAATACCATCTAAATATGGTTGGTGCAGAAATAATGAATATTGCATTTAGGGAAGATTTTATAAACACAAAGATTACTTCGGTGTTAGTCCCTGGGTGTATGCGCGGCAGGCCGTTTGAAGAATGTGAAGCAATAAAAGTTAAGGAAGGATTGAAATGCCAAGGCTGTTTACCTAAGTGCAGGGTAAATCAATTAAGAGAGAGCGGTATAAGGAATAAATTTGATGTTTACATAATACCTCATGCATCTGATCTTTCATTATGGTCACCGAGGCCGGGAAAATTAAGAAGAGGGGTGATTGCATCTGCATGTGTTACTACATTAGTTGAAGGCGGATGGGAGCTTAAAAGATATGGAGTTCCTGCTCAATGCGTTCTGCTTGATTATAGCGGGTGTAAAAAACATTGGCACAAAGAAGGATATCCTACACAACTAAACGTGCATGAATTAAAGAGGTTACTTAAATACAAAGAAGCATGAATGCCTATTCTCCATTATGAAAGTAAATTGTATTTAATAACTGAAGTAAAGCAAAACTGTTATTCTGAGCGGAGCGAAGGATCTCAAGGTTACGATTTTGAATAATTTCGAGATATTTCACTTCGTTTAATATGACAAAAGCTATAATAAGCATAACTTCAGTTAATAAGTTAGGTATTGTATCAAGCAACCGTTTCTTTCATTACACGAATGAACCATTGAAGAGTAATTGCGCTTAATAATATGAACAATACAAACGAAACTATAACGGTGCTTTGAGTAATTAATCCATCACTTAAAAGCCGGGAAGCATTGACTGCATAAGTAAATGGATTTAACAAAGCAATAGTTTGCAGAATTTTAGGAGCGAAGCTTAAAGGCAGCATTATTCCGGATAGCAGGAAGAGGGGCAAAATAAAAAAGTTAATTACGCTGGCAAGCATCCCGCCATCCTTTACCAAAAAAGCAATAGAATAAGATATTGAGGATAGAGTTACTGAAATAAGAAGAAGCAGGAGAAGCAGTAATACTAATCCTATTAGACTAGGGGAGTAGCCGAAGAATAAAGATATGAAGCAAATTATTATACTCTGTACTAAAAGAACCAGCACACTTTGAAGGACAAACCCAAGAACGAGGGAAAGCCTATTTATCGGAGTAACACGAAGTCTTTCAATAAATCCGTTATCTAGAAGATCAAGAACGCCGAAGCCTGAATAGGATGAATTAAACATAGCAGTCATAATAATTAAGCCGGGGACGAAAAACCTGGAGGTGGATTCTGCCGGAAAGCCTGGTGCAGAGGTAACACCTTTTAAGAAAGGCATAAATAGAAGCAGATAAACAACCGGTTCAAATAATCCGATAAATACCCAGAATGGGTTGCGGATGAGAATTCTTAATTCTTCTTTTAAGATGATGTAAGTATCGATAAGAAACTTTTTCATAATTTGACCTTTATTCTAAATATACTTTGCAATGTTATATTCAACAAATTTATGGTTTCAGGTTTAAGGTAGTTTTATAAATCATTGCTTTCATTTGGGGCTATAAATATTGAACAGTACTGCAGAACATTTTAATATTTTCATATTAATCTCGGATTACATTCATAGCTATTTTCAATGAAACAGTTGGAAGTTCTATTATAAATAAAAAATTGTTAATCTTTTTTATCTTGAATGTCATCAATTAATTTCCTTCCAGTTAGCTTTAAGAATACATCGTCGAGAGTCGGCCTTGATAAACTTACCGTTTGAATATGAAGATTATTATTATTCAGCAGTGCCATTACACACGGAAGAGTGCTATCACCTTCATCGACAAATACATGAAGTATAGTATCAACATCCTGAACCTCTTTTACAAAAGATTCAGCGGTTAGTAATTTCCTGGCTGATTCTAAAGTACCTTTGTTTCCGAAATTCAAAGTAATAATATCACCTGAAATGATCTTTCTTTTTAGTACAGCAGGGTTATCAAGCTCAACTATTTTACCTAGATTAATTATAGCTACTCGATCGCAAAGAGCATCTGCTTCCTCAAGGTAGTGAGTAGTAAGAATTATAGTTGTTCCTTCATCATGAAGCTTAGATACCTCGTTCCAGACATGGCTGCGGCTTTGAGGATCAAGTCCGGTAGTTGGCTCATCGAGGAATAATATTTTAGGAGTATGGATAATACCTGCGGCAAGATCAAAGAGACGCCGTTGCCCTCCGGAGAAGGTTTTTGCTTTCCTATCGGCAAATGATTGAAGCTCAAGTTTAATTATCAGATTACCAGCACGTTTAACAGCTTCGTCATTAGACATTCCGTATAGGCGCCCTTGAAGGATAAGATTTTCTCTTCCTGTTGAGCGGAGCTCCAATCCGCCTTTTTGGCTTACATATCCAATATTTTTCCTGACATCTTTCTGATGTTTAAGGATATCATAACCTAGGATATTTACATTTCCATTAGTAGGTGATATAAGTGTGCATAATATTCTTAATGTAGTAGTTTTGCCGGCGCCATTAGGCCCAAGCAAGCCGAAGATCTCACCTTTATTTACGTTAAAATCTATTCCGCTTAGAGCTTCGACTGATTTAGATTTCCTTTTGGCTCCTGAGAATACCTTTCTTAACTGCTCAACAATAATATCTATTTCGCTCATAAAATATATTTTTTATTTGTGAAATTACCATTCATTCCTAAATAATAAAACTTCAAATCGGTAAATTTTGGATTATTACCGGTAATATCTAATTCAAGTAAACAACTTCTACCCTAAATAAACTTTGAAATAATAATAATCCGGCAGGTCATTTTATTCTGAGATATTTTGAAGTCTTTCCTTATTCAATCCCGTCGAAAACGATACTGACCTGCATGTTAATTCATAAAGATCAATTCTTAATTTAAATGAACAATAGAATATAAGATTAGTCTACCTATCATCCTCCAACCATATAAATGGCATCCTGACGGCTTAAAATATTTTTTAGAATGAGTTAAGGTGCCGTTAGGATGCCATTTACAGGCCACTCACACGCCGTTTATATAGTATATTGGTAGTATGTAGGGATTGTTATAAAAGTTATGGTAATATTTGACTAAGGAATTGAAATGAATATTATTCAAAAGATTGAGAAGAATAAGTACAATAAAATTAGTTAAAAGAATTTGTTTAATATATTTTTGAACTAGAACCGGTTAAATCTGTAATTTAGACTGGTATAAGGTTCGCAATAAATTACATTATATCTGTTTTTAAGTTAATTAGGACTGGAAAAAAAGAATCGGCGAAATAGGTTGATTTTTAAATCTATTTTTCTGAAATTTTACTGCAAGAAATGTGGAGTTAAAAATGAGAGTGAAAAAAATTCTCCTTACCTACCCAATCTTTTTATTAAATTTCTTATGGGACAGCTACGATAAGGAGTCCAATTTTCCAACATCAAGAGCGTATAATTCATCCTTTAAAGATGGGGGAAATACCAAAACTACGGGTATTCTAAAAGCGGAAATTGAAAATTAATACTGGGGAGACAAACATGAATAAGCCAAATAGGATTTATAACGTGAAGGTGCAATGCAGCGGCTGCGTACTTTGCTGTATAAGAGATGCGGTTAGGATACTACCGGAAGATTATTCCAAAAATTATTTAACAGAAAAGCATCCATATTTAGCCGGTGAATTAATGATTGCGCATAAAGAAAACGGAGAATGTATTTATTTAGATGATACCGGATGCAGTATACATGAGCATGCGCCGGTTATGTGCAGGATAGCAGACTGCCGGTCGATAGCATTGAAATTTAATTTTGATAGTGCAATGGAACTGCATCGACTGGGCAGAATAAATATAAAAGTATGGGATCAGGGGAATAAGTTAATTGAAGAAATGAGAAATGAAAAATTAAAGAAGATATAAGGTGATTGATTAGTAAAAAGCTGAGGATAATAATGATTACTTTTAGAAGAATTTTAATATCACTTATCTGCTTCTGCGGGATTATTCAATTCTCTTGTGATAACGATTTGGTGAGCCCAAACCGCGGATTAAGATTATACAGGAGTGTCAAGCTGCCTTCCATTCAAAATTTCGTTTCTGTTGAATTTGTAGATGATAGAACCGGATGGGGAATAGGAAAGAAAGGGACTATATATTATACAAATGACGGCGGAATAAATTGGGAAGCACAAAGATCCGGAATTGAAGATGATTTAGCGGCGGCACAATTTTTAGATTATCAAAATGGATGGATTGTTGGAGAAAATAATCTGATTGGGACTAATGACGGAGGAAAAACCTGGCATGTTAAAATATCAAATGTTCCTTTCAGCAGATTTGCTGCCATATATTTTTGTAATAAAAATATTGGCTGGGTATCTGGGAGTGCGGATGGGAAAATTTATCATACAACTGACAGCGGTAAAAACTGGACAATTCAACAGACAGATACGATGGGAAGAGTAGTTTCTCTCTTCTTTGACAACTCAACAAATGGATTTTCATTGAGCAACATTAAAGGCCTTTACCGAACAACAAACGGAGGGAAAAGGTGGAGTAAGATTGAGCAGCCAAGATTTTGCAGTACGGTTAATTTTATTTCTAATTTAATAGGATATGCAGGTAATAATGTTATGCCAAGTTCTTTAATGAAAGATGAAGCTCAAATTTTTAAATCCAATGATGGAGGAAATACATGGGAAGAACAGAATTTTAGCCCTCAAGCGAAGGCAGTATGGGAAATTTCATTCTTGAATGCTTCAGTTGGCTTTGCCATTGCAGGGGGATTAGGCAGTTTTTCTGAATCACCTGAAGATTGGCTAGAGTGCGGTAATCTGTTTTTTACAATGAACGGGGGCAATAATTGGAATAGAGTAGAAAGATTCACTTTGGACGTAATAGATGTTAATAAATGCGGAAGAAATAAAGTCTGTGTACTTACAAAAAAGGGGGAAATACAATTTTTTGAAATGGAAATTATTTAATGGACTTGATAAAAGGGAGCAGTAAACATAGATTTGAGCATTACAAATAAATTCTTCGTTTGAAAGCAAGACATTACTTATTCTCGATTACAATAATATTCTTCATGCAGTACGGATTAACTGCCCAGCAAAGATATTATACGAAAATAGTTTCAGATACTTTAAGAGTTAATTTTGAGAATAATTACCTTCTATCATACCCTACTATAATACCTTTTACTGAAACAGTAGAATTAAATCATAAATTACTTGATAAAAAGTACTATCAGTTCTCATATTCAACTGCTTCATTCCGGTTGTCCGATTCACTTCATTACTCGATCTTTGACACTATAGTAGTAACCTATCAGGCTGTCAGGCTATCAATAAAAAAGGAATATGAAAAGAGGCAAATGGTGTACAAATTTGAAGAGAAGCTTGGAGATACAGTTAGGGTAATGAAGACAGAAGCGAATCCATTGTCACCGGAAGCGATATTCGGGAGCGGCATAGAAAAGAGCGGTACAATTGTGCGCGGATTTACAGTAGGTACAACAAAAGATTTAACATTAAACAGCGGATTACGATTACAGCTTTCGGGGCAGATCTATAAAAATATTGATGTGGTAGCTGCATTGACGGATGAGAATTCACCAATACAGCCGGAAGGAAATACTGCAACACTTCAGGAATTGGATAAAGTCTTTATCCAGGTAAAACATCCGAATGCGATAGGAACATTCGGAGATTACGAACTTCAAGAAAGAACCGGTGAATTTGGTTTTATTGACAGGAAGCTGCAGGGACTAGAAGGCGAATTTAATTATGAAGGCCAGAAGGCTTACATAGCAATAGCAAATTCCAAAGGAAAATTTACTACAGACCAGTTTAATGGGCAGGACGGGGTTCAAGGCCCATATAATTTATATGGTGCTAACAATGAGCCGGATATTATAATAATAGCAGGGACAGAGAAAGTATATATAGATGGAATTGAAGTAAAGCGGGGAGAAAGGAACGATTATACAATTGATTACGCAAACTCTCAAATTACATTTACTCCCAACAGGCTTATTACCTCTGCCAGCAGAATAACAGTTGATTTTCAGTATACCGATCAGCAATATTCAAGGACGTTTTTCGGAGCTGGAGCGGAGACAAAGATATTCGGCGATAAGCTTGGAATTAACTTTCAATATTTGCGGGAAGGGGATGACCAGACAGCTCCGATAAATATATCGCTTTCGGACTCAGACAAAGCAATATTAGCTTCTGCGGGTAATAATAGATTTAAAGCAGTAAAAAGCGGAGTAACTATTGCGCCTCCGGATTCCCAAGGTGTAATTAGAGGGATATATCAAAAAATAGATACAACGATCAATGGGAAGGCATATACATTTTATTTTTACAATCCGGGAAATATTAATGCAATATATAATATAACATTCAGCTTTGTCGGCAGCGGGCAGGGAGATTATATACGTCAAAGCATAGGGAATTTTCAATTTACCGGGATTAATCAGGGTGATTATGCGCCGGTAGTTTTATTACCGTTACCGGAGTTAAAGCAGCTTGGCGATCTTGCAGTCAATTATTCACCGATAAAAGGTTTGAGTTTATCGCTTGAGATAGCAGGGAGCTATTGGGATGAAAACAGGTTTTCAACTATTGATGACAGTAAGGATGGCGGTTATGCCAGAAATATTTTATTAAAGATGGAACCGAGAAAAGTTGATATAGGGAAAATAAGCTTAGGGCAAATTGGTTTTTCATATCAGGATAGGTTTATTCAGAATAGGTTTACATCTTTAGATAGAATCAATTCGGTTGAATTTAACCGTGATTATAATATAACAGATACACAAACTCCGGAAAGTGAAGAGTTAAGAAATTTTAATTTGAATTTAATCCCGGTAACGGAATTGAATTTAACCACTTCATATTCGTCACTGACAAGAGGAAGCAGTTTTACATCTAAACGATTCGATAATACATTGATTTTATCGAATAATAAGAATTATCAAGTTAATTATAATTTTGATTATGTTACGACTGATAATTCAGCTGTGAAGACTAATTGGCTGCGGCAGCAAGGCAGCGGGTATTATTCATTCTGGAAATTAAAACCGGGGGTAGATTTTCTAGCAGAGGATAAAAAGGATCTGATTTCGGGAGTTGATACACTATTGACCTCAAGTTTGAAGTATTACGAGATTGATCCATTTTTAGAGCTGGTCGATTTTGGAGGGTTTAAGTTAACATCAAAATATTCCTTACGAGAAGATTATTTCCCATTAAACGGAATAATGTTGAAACAATCGAGATCAACAGGCGGGTCATTCGAATTAAATTACAGTGGGATAAGGCAGGTTAATACGACATTAAATTTAACAATGTTAAATAAAGGCTACGAGAGCCCATTTAAAAAGTTAGGTTATTTAAATACTCAGACTATATTAGTACGTTCTCAAAGCAGATTTATGCCATGGAATCCGGTCTCTGGTGATTTATTTTATCAGGTTTCAACGCAGAGAACAGCAAAGCTCCAAAAAGTATTTGTAAAAGTGACGCAGGGGCAAGGGAATTATATTTACTTAGGGGATTTAAATCATAATGGCATACAGGATGAAAATGAATTTGAGCCGGCGCTTTATGATGGAAATTATGTTGTTGTTACGGTACCTACCGACCAATTATATCCGGTCATTGATTTAAAGACTAACACAAGATGGAGGTTGAATTACAAGGAAATGTTTAATCCTAATTCATTAGCCGGGATGATATTAAGTCCATTCTCTTCAGAAACGTCATGGCAGATTGAAGAAAATAGTCAGGAGCAGGATTATAAGAAGATATACTTTTTACACTTTTCTGATTTTCAAAACCCTGATAAGACAATAAATGGTACGAACTTTTTTCAGCAGGATTTATTTCTATTAGAGAACAACCCAGAATTTACGGCCAGGCTTCGTTATACACAAAGAAAAAGCCTCAATCAATTCAGTTATGGAACCGAAAGAGCATATAATAGAGAAAGAAGCATAAGAATTAATCTAAAGCTGATTGAAGAGATGAGCAACCAAACAGATATAGTGTCAGAAAACGATAACGTAAGAGCCCCGGTGACTTCTATTGAAAAAAGAGAGATTACCGGGAGCAGTATAACTTCTGATTTTTCATATAGGCCGCAGCAGAATCTGGAGGTTGGGTTTAAGGTCAGTGCGGGGAAGAAGGAAGATGATCTGCCTGCAAATCCAACAATAATAGATCTGAATTCTCAGTCACTAAGATTTACCTTATCATTTGCAGGATCAGGGAGAATGAGAATTGAGTTTGAGAGAGATGAGCTGAATGCCAATACAACACAGAATTTTATTCCATTTGAAATGCTTAACGGGAACTTAATTGGGAAGAACTATTTCTGGAGGTTGAATTTTGATTATAAACTATCTGCAAATCTGCAGTCTACAATAAGTTATGATGGGAGGGCTCAAGGTGGAGATAGGACTGTGCATACAGCTAGAGCTGAAGTAAGAGCGTTTTTTTAAATACGGCTTAGGCAGCATATAGTGTAAATCCAGAAGAATGGATTAGGTTTTGAAAAAAATGCTCAATTATTTAAATTGACATATTCACTGACTTGCTCCGGTAGAAAAGTAAATATGAATTAAGCCTAGTAGATAAAAAGGGCGGGTTAATAATTTGAAAGATACTGCATGGTAGAAGAAATAGAATGGATATAATTGGCAGAAAGTTTTGACGTACGGATGTAAAAAAGATAAATTTTATAGAAATAAAAAATTAAGTGAAATAACTATGGCAAATATTATTGTAAATTTGATTGAAGCCCATATTTTCAGGGAGGCAGAAAAGGGATTAGAATTCCTATTACTAAAGAGAGCAGTGGCTGAAATATATCCGGGGCTTTGGCAAATGGTATCCGGAAAAATAAAGAGGGGAGAAAAGGCATATGAAACAGCACTTCGAGAAATAAAGGAAGAAACCGGACTTGCGCCCAAAAGATTTTGGACGGCTCCAAATGTCAATTCATTTTATGATTCAGGAAAAGATTATATTTCATTGCTGCCTGTATTTGCAGCGCTAGTAGAAAGAGATTCAGAAATTAAAATCAGCAAAGAGCATTCGGAGTTTAAATGGACAAAGCCAGCAGATTCAAAAAAATTACTTGCCTGGCCGGGACAGCGAAAGTCGATAGATATCATATCTGAATATTATCTAAAAGAGAAGTATTTCTTAGACTTTGTAGAGATCAAGCTAAAATAATCATACCGCCCATAAAAAATATTTTTCTAGTATCCATTATATTTATTATCTTGTTAATTATCACATATATAATTTTATATATCTAGTTATTTTTCATCATTCGCTTTGAATTTATTTGAATGTATTACATATGCAGAGAAATTATTACTTCAGCCCTTCGACATAGCATTTCATGATTTAACAAATTAATTCAAGATAAATAATAATAAAGTATAGTCAATAAACATATTCATTAATAATCAATTTTCAGGAAATAAAATTTTTAACTTCAAAGAAGGAGAAGGAAGCATGATAAGATTCAGACAATTAAAAAGCCTATCAATTTTATTTATTTTGATTTTATCTATTACGGTTTTACCAAAAGCAAAAGATGAAGTAAAAGAACATAAAGACACGACAGATATATTTTCTGCACTTAAATTTAGAGATATAGGTCCGTCGATCGCGGGAGGAAGAGTATCATCGGTAGTCGGGATACCTGGTAAACCATATATATATTATGTTGGGGCTGCAGGCGGAGGAGTTTTTAAAACAACGGATGAAGGATATACATGGAAAGCCATATTTGAAAAGTATCCTTCTTCTATTGGATGCGTTGCCTTAGCACCATCGAACCCGAATCTTGTATGGGTAGGAACCGGAGAAGCGAACATACGAAATGATATAATAGACGGGCACGGTGTATATTTTTCTCCTGATGGGGGTGCAACATGGCAGTTTATGGGATTAAAAGATGCGGGGCAGATATCGCAAATAATAATTAATCCGGATAATCCAAATATTGTATTTGTTGCCGCATTGGGACATGCATGGGGCCCTAATAAAGAGAGAGGATTATTTAAGTCGACCGACGGAGGAAAGAACTGGCAAAAAGTTTTATATATAAATGATTCTACCGGTGTCAGTGATGTAGTAATTGAGCCGGGGAATCCTCAAGTAATGCTTGCGGGTGCATGGCAGGTTATAAGGCATCCATGGCAATTAATTGACGGCGGAGAAGGAAGCGGAGTATATCAATCAAAAGATGGGGGAGAGACCTGGAAAAAATTATCAAAGGGGTTGCCGAAAGGATTATTAGGAAGAATTTCATTTGCTTCATCATTAAGCAAACCTGAACATGTATATGCTTTAATAGAATCGAAGCACGGCACACTTTGGGATAGTCATGATTTCGGAGATAATTGGAGCTTGGCATCTAACAACCATACACTTGATGTTCGGCCATTTTATTTTTCCAGGATGGAAGTAGCTCCGAATAATGATGAAAAAGTATACTTTCTTTCCTTTTTAATTTCGGTATCAAATGACGGCGGAAAGACAGTTAAGTCAATTAACAACCAAATTCACGTTGATCATCATGCGATATGGATTGATCCGAAAAACCCGGATAGGATAATTGAGGGTAATGACGGGGGAGTATATCAATCATTAAACGGCGGTAAAGACTGGAGATATTTTGATAATATACCGATAGAAGAATATTATGAAGTTGCAACGGATACAAATATTGCATATAATCTCGGCGGCGGATTACAGGATAATAATGCATGGT
>Ga0075269_10000068_pt1 | contig 17727 bp, 16 predicted proteins | sample SF_Rice_5C_0N_10_FD_69773 | JGI IMG/M metagenome (GOLD analysis project Ga0075269, IMG submission 69773) | Rice paddy soil microbial communities from Twitchell Island, California, USA - SF_Rice_5C_0N_105 | ecosystem: Environmental > Terrestrial > Soil > Paddy field/soil | place: USA: Twitchell... | reverse complement strand
AATGCGCTTTATTCATAATCACCTAACTAAAGTTAGGTGTTAATGAAAAATGATGCGTCATTATGCTAGACACTGAACTTAGTTATATCAAGAAATTCTTCTTAACTTAATGACATTACTTAAAAAGAGAGGAACTTTTAAGACACTGCGAAGCTGCAGCTTTCTGTGTAAGAGTAGGGAGCTGGGCGGGTAAAAATTCAGGTCTTTTAGAAATATTGGGAGGTGTAAGAGTAAGTAATTTCATGTTGTTTAAGAAATAAATATAAACATTGGTTATTACAAAGTACGTATAAGAAAAAAGAGTAGTGGATAATTGTAAATGTATATTAAATGAACCCACCCCTGACCCCTCCGGTGGAGGGGATGATGTGTTTATTTTGCAGTTGTGAGTTTATTGAAGCGGGATATTGTGATTAAATATTCAGGTTAGTAATGAGAATGAAAGTAGAACTGATTATAAAACTTATTAATTTAATAGTTAGATAATATATACAAAGGATGTAATGCAATGAAATTTAAGAATTTATAATGACCAAAGACCCGAAGCAAATGACTTAATGCCTAATGAATATAAAAGCTAAAATATTTTTATTCATTGTTTTAATACTTGTCGTTGTCCCGTGCATTTTGGCACAGCAGCAGGATATTATGCAAGTTACCGGGAGCCGGGGGACCTATACTACGGTAAACGGTGAGATGATCCAGGAGGTATTTGCGCCTGTAGTAATTACGCAGGGGAATGTCAGAATTACTTGCGACCATGCAATCAGATATATTTCTAAGAACGTTGCCGAGCTAATAGGGAATGTAGTAGCAACACAGGATACATTAACAATTACAACTTCACACGGATATTATTACGGTGATGTGAGGAGAGCAGAATCAAATTCGGGTGTAAAGCTTACCGATAAAAAAGTAGTGCTAACCGCAGACAGCGGTGATTATTATTTCAATGAAGATAGAGCAGTTTTTAGAAGCAAAGTAAGGCTAGTGGATACATCTTCTACATTAACATCAAATGAACTGATATATTATAAGAATACCGGAAAAGCGATTGCGACAGGGAAAGTAAAGATTGTTGAATCGAAAGACATTATTCATGCAGACAGCCTAATACATTATCGTGATACTAGAATTACTTTTGCAGACAGTCATGTGCGGATCAGCAGTACAACAAATAATTCAATTATTATGGGTGATCATCTTAAAGACTATCCCGGGAGATATTACACATTAGTTGATAAAAATCCGGTTTTTATACAGATAGATTCTTCTTATATTAAGCAAATAGACACGAGCAAGGTTTCGGGTAAACTGGATACTACATTAACTTTGAAAATTGATACACTAGTTATCAGGTCTCTGAAGATGGAAGCTTACCGTGATACTATTAACTTATTCAAAGCAGAGGATTCGGTAAGGATAGTAAGAGGTACCTTTGCATCTAAAAATGATTTTACGGAATATTACAGAGCGAAGGGAAAAATAGTAACTGAAAAACAAGGTGAAAACTCCAGTCAGCCGATAATATGGTATGAGAATTCACAGCTTACAGGGGACTCAGTTTCGATATTCCTTAAAGAGAATAAGATATATATGCTTGATGTTGATAGGAATGCATTTATACTTTCGCAAAATGAAAAGTACAAAGACAGGTATGACCAAATATCGGGGAGCAGAGTTGTAATACATTTCGGTGATGACGGAATAGAAGAAACTGAAGTATTCGGCGGAGTACACAGCATTTATTATATATATGATGGAAACGACCCAAACGGATTGACTAAGTCTTCTTCAGAATCGGCGAAAATATTATTTGAGGATAAAAAAGTAGGTGCAGTAAAATTATACGGAACACCGACGAGTGAATTTTACCCGGAGAAGAAAGTAGAAGGAAATGAGCTTTCCTTTACACTTCCGGGATTCTTAGTTTATAAAGACCGTCCTATAAAGAATGAGCTTTTAGGAAATGATTTGACTTTCAGCAATTCTGAGGTGATTAAAGACAAATCCGGCATGCATTCATCGGACGTCAAAAAATAGAATATTGAAATAAAGGAAAAATGGAAACAAAAACATTAAGAAGTGAAGATCTTGTAAAAGTATATAAGAAGCGGGCAGTTGTAAATAAAGCATCCGTTAAAGTTTCCAAAGGAGAAATTGTCGGGCTACTTGGTCCGAACGGAGCGGGCAAGACTACGACGTTCTACATGATAGTTGGAATGATCCGCCCTGATGAAGGCAAAGTATATTTAGATGAAGCCGAGATTACGCATGAACCGATGTTTAAGCGTGCGAGAATGGGGGTAGGCTATCTTCCACAGGAGGCATCCGTGTTTAGAAGACTATCCGTTGAAGACAATCTATTGGCAGTGCTGGAATTAACCAGCCTTGATAAAAAAGCAAGAAAAGAAAAATGCGAGACGCTGCTGGAGGACTTGCGTATTGCGAATATTAGGAAGAGCAAAGGTTATCAGTTAAGCGGAGGAGAAAGGCGGAGGACGGAAATTGCGCGAGCATTAGCTACAGATCCGAGCTTTATACTTTTGGATGAGCCATTTGCCGGAGTAGATCCGATAGCAGTAGAGGATATAATGCAGATTGTTGCTAATCTTAAAAACAGGGGCATTGGTGTTTTAATTACAGACCATAATGTGCATGAGACATTAAGTATAGTAGACAACGCGTATATACTTATTAACGGAATGATCTTTAAGCAGGGGAAAGCACAGGAGCTTGCTGAAGATGCGGAAGTAAGGAAGCTATACCTTGGGGAGAAATTCAGACTGGATAGATATACTTAAGACAGAAGGATTGAGTATAAAGGTATAAGATAAATATCTCACCGGTAGGCTATAGTAATTGAGATATACCCGAATTGGATTCTCATATTAACAATCTTAGTAAATTTAATATTAAATCAGCAGTGGAAAAGAATAAGACATATTTATCCGGAGGGTATTAACGCTATCAGAATTTCCCCAATCCATTTAAAACGGTAACGGGGATAGATTATTCCATTCCTAAAGCTGCATTTGTAAATATAAAAGTCTTTGATGTTTTGGGTAGAGAAATGGATGAATTAGTAAACGAAGAAAAAGCTCCGGGAAATTAAAGACTTGTTCTTAACGCAATTAGGCTGACAAGCTGAGTTTATTTCTATTAACTTCACGCAGAAAATTTATAGCAGCTAAAAAGCTATTGCTGTTGAAATAAAAAATAAGACAATGATTCAATAAAGCAGTTTATGCCGTAGAAATATTTGTGCTCTATTTGAATTATAAGAAAATTCAATTATGTTTTGAATTATAATTATGAGTAACGAAGATTTCATATTGTCATCATTAACTAGAACAAAGCTTAAAAGCGCAGGAGTTAATGTAGTTTATTTTTTCGGCTCTAGAGCTTCGGAAAATTATTTTGACTTTTCCGACTTTGATATAGGTATAGTTATAGATGAGAAACTACTTGCCGAAAGTAATTTGAGAGAATTATACAATACCTTATATGATATTCTTACTTCCGAGATTCCAGATGAGCCTGATGGCCCAAAGCTTGATATTTCCTTTCTCCAAAAAGCTAATCCGCTGCTTGCAATGAAAGCCATAAGGGAGGTGAAAATTTTATACGAATCAAGCATCAGGCTTCGGGCGGACTTTGAAGAAACAATAATAAATAAATATGATGACTACCGTATGCTTCAGAAAGAATATGAAGAAGCAACCTTTAGGGCATTTGAAAACTTAGGATGAAGAATGAATACGGTACCGGTTTCAAAGATAAAAATTGAAAGCAAGCTAGCAGTAATTAGAGAGTCTCTTACTGAACTTGAACAGCTTTCCAAAATTGAGGAAGGAGAGTTCCTTTCCGATAAGAGAAATTTTGCTTTAGCAGAGCATTATTTACGCAGAGCTCTAGAAGCAGTATATAATATCGCCGGCATATCGTTTCGCGCTTTCCTATGGCGGCAGGGAAACGGCCTTCTACTTATAAGGGTTTGGTTCTTTTACTAGCAGAAAGAAAAATTGTGAGTGAAGACTTTGCAGAAAATGCACTTATTAAAATGGCAGGATACAGGAATAGAGTGGTACAATTCTATGATGAGATTACCGGACAAGAAATGTATAATATATTAAGTGGAAAATTATCCGATATTGAAAAATTCGCAGGTGCAGTCGTAAATCTTATTAAAAATCCCCAGAACTATAATCTAACTGTCGATGAATAATTTCGGAACTCCATCTTTTTTGCTTTTGTAAGTGTTCAATTAGGACAGATTGACTTTAATTTCCATTAAAATTACTCGATATCTGTCTAAATTGAATGCCGGATGCAGAGCAGATACCTAAAGAATTAGCTTATCCGGCAAAGGTAAACTGATGGAAGAACTAAAAAATTCATATCCGGAAATGTATTGGGTTAAGCAACCCTGTTTAGAGGTTTAATAGAAGTACCAGATGATAACGGTGGGCCAAGTGTTCAGTGCCCTACTGCAGGGAGGGAATGGTCTTTTTATGGCCACTAATCTTGAGAATTAAAAAATAGTATATGTATTGAAGTGCACATTTGAAATTTTGGTTAATTTAGTTTATGTAATTTAGTTGATTTTATTGTGTCTAATTCTCATTTTATATATAAGTAATTTATTTTTAATCGATGGGGGTTAATATGAAAATTAATTATTACATACTATACTTCGTAAAAAAATATTCTCTTCTTAACAGCACGTATTTAATTCATCCTTAAATAGTCAAGTAATGAAATTTTTATTGCTGATATTATTTCTATTATTAATTATATCATCAATATTAGCGCAGAGCTGGCAATGGGAAAATCCAAAACCTATGGGGGATGAAATACAGCAAGTATATTTCATTGATTCCCTAAACGGATGGATAGTGCCCAATGACAATACAATATTAAAAACAACAAACGGAGGAAATAACTGGAAAATCATTTATACAAATATTGTTTTTAATAATTTATTTTTTGTAAACAAAGATGAAGGCTGGGGAATTGGAAGAACAAGCATACAACAAGACCATCCAAGGAGTATTTATCACACAACGGACGGCGGTGAATCCTGGTCAATTCAGTTTGCAGATACCAGCACCTCTAATATGATAGATACAAGTGCATATTGGAATATATATTTTATAAATAGAACGAACGGGTGGGCAACTACCAATGATACATTTTATCCTGCATTACGTACTACAGATGGAGGAATTACATGGAATGTAGGCACAAATAACTCATTTAGATTAGGAGATGGAGGTACACCTAAATGGGTTTTATTTTCAGATAGTCTAAGAGGATGGATTATTGGAGGACTTGAATATGCACTAATAACTACTGATGGTGGGACCACCTGGCTAAATGATTCAACATTACACGGATATAAAATAATAAAATCGGATTCACTTCATTTATGTTCATTAGCATATAGTGATATAACAATTTCTATAGATGGCGGGAAAAGTTGGACAATAGAAAACTTTCCAAATAATTCGCTATATACCGGCACAAATGATATATATATGCTGGATTCTAATAATGTTTATGTATCCTCAGATTCAGGACTCTATAAAAGTAATAATGAAGGTATAAACTGGAATAGAATTTCAAATCAATCTTTAGGAAGTCTATGGTTCTTAAATAATAATATAGGATGGGCAGGCGGAGTCGGTTACGTATCGGATATATACAATACTACTGATGCCGGCATTACTTGGAACGACATGACTAATAGGAATTACCCTTATGGAGATGATAATTATCAAAAAGTTGATTTTATAAATCAAGATACCGGCTGGATATGTATTCAAAGTTTTAATGATTTAAAATATTCACAAGTTATTAAGACAACTAATGGCGGCATAACTTGGAAAGTATAAAATATAAATGACGATCAGTGGGCGTGGGATATGCAGATGTCGAATGGAAATACAGGTTTTATTGTAGGAAATAATGGAACTTTATTTAAAACTTCAGATGGTGGTAATACCTGGATATCAATAAATTCAGGTACTACGGACGATTTATTGAACGTACATTTTATAAATGAAAATGAAGGATGGGCTGCAGGCCTTATATCGGGCGGAAGCGGGGGAGTAATACTAAAGACAATTGACGGCGGTAATACATGGGCAAAATTAGATACAAGCATAACTAACATTTCAAGTGTATTTTTTATTGATTCGTTAAACGGCTGGATATGCAATAACTCAATTTATCATTCATCAGATGGAGGAAAAAGCTGGAGTATACAAATTACAGGGAAATTTACCAAAGTAGTATTCTTAGACAGTTTAAATGGTTTTGCATTAGGGATAAGCGGCAGTAGTAGTGCTCATCTATATTTAACACACGACGGCGGGTCAAATTGGCTGCCAAGTACGATGGATAAGGGCAGTTTACAGGACATGCAGTTCTTAAATAAAGATACCGGATATGTTGTAGGATTCTACGGTAGGATTTTTAGAACAACTGATGCTGGGATGACATGGACAAGACAGCCAAGCTATTGCAATAGATACTTATTTAGTGTGGATTTTACAGATGCTAACAACGGCTGGGTAGTTGGCAGCGCAGGAACAGTTTTACATACAACTAACGGAGGAGCCACATTAGTAAATAATAATTATGTAAATAACAATTTCCCAAACCAATTTATTTTATACCAAAACTATCCGAATCCTTTCAATCCTACAACAACAATAAATTATTATTTGCCTAAATCTAGAATTGTATCAATAAAAGTTTATAATATACTCGGAAGTGAAATAACTACTTTGGTTAATGGAGAAAAATCAGCGGGCAGTTACAGTATAAATTTTAATGCAAGCAATTATGCAAGTGGAATCTATTTCTATCAAATGAAAGCAGGGAATTTTATAGAAACAAAAAAAATAATACTTTTGAAATAAAATTATGTTTCTGTATAGTGATATTCAGTTGTAAAAATAGTAAATAAAAAAGTCATGTATTGTTATAATTAAACATTCCATGATTTTTTTATTTCGTGATTAAAAAGATTTAGTATTTTGCCGGGAACATGAATTCTAAATATCTCCAATTTCTTTTAGCCCAAGCTGCTTCATTGTGTGTGGCGCCTTCGGCGATGAAATATTCCAGGTCTACTCCTGTTTTATAGCCTTTACCTTCAAGTGCTTTAACCATTTCATCAGCACCGGGTTTTAATCTGGCATCGAGATCAATTGTCCCATTATCTATATAAATCCGGATAGGTTTTTTCTTGCCGGTATAATCTTCTACTTCTTTAATATAATTAATGTTTCCTATATGAAAAGCAGGGGAGATGCATGCGGCTTGAGAAAAAACATCCGGGTGTTCCCATACCATCATAAGAGAAATAAGGCCGCCCATTGAGGAGCCGCCGACGGCAGTATTGTTGCGGTCTGGCAATGTCCTAAATTTTTTGTCGATGAAAGGCTTTAGGTCATTTATAATAAAATCCATATACTTACGGCCGAGCTTAGTATCGCCGTATTCATATTCTCTGTCGGAAGTATTATAAATACCGATAATAATAATTTCTTTAATTGCGCCTGCTTTAATTAAGCTGTCTGCGGATTCATCTAATTGCCAGTCAACACCGAAAGCAGAAGTTTTGGGGTCAAAAAGGTTTTGTCCGTCATGCATATAAAGAACAGGATAACGTTTCGTTTTATTTTTATTATAAGATGGAGGGAGCCAGATTATGATATCCCTGGGTTTAATGCCGTCTCCCTTCATATCATGAAAGTATTCAACTGTTCCGGTAATATGGCCATGATACTGAGTTTGATTAGAGATGCTGTCTTCCTCTTTCCATTTATTAATTGTAAAATAAACGGTAGTATCATTACTTATTGTTAAATAATTATTTGGCGGGACAGTTCCTTCGTTAGTAAGTGCTTCGGTACTCCAAGAACCTTTAGTAAACTTAAACTCAATTGTTTCATTTGTATTGAAGCTGAAAGTCTTTTGCCAGGTGGAATCATTATTTTTAACTAATGAAATATCAGCAGGATTCCAATCTCCAAGCAGGTGATTATTTCCGGTAATATAAACATTGGAATTATTTGGGAGGTTGGGAGCAACAACTACAAAAGTAACTTTATTCTGAGGTATTATAAGTTTGGGAGCCAAAGTAATAGCTATAAAAATTAATAAGAAATTCTTCAACTTAATTTAGCCCTATTATTTAATATTTAACAGTCAAATATAATCCAAAAATATTTTCCTTCTATAGCCGGATATAGTAATTTTGAAATAAGAAATAACCAGGACTCCATAATAATCATGACATTTTCTAAGTTTAATTATAAGAAAGAATTATACGAGCTATCAGAAATAATTAAAAGTTTGGATAGAAAAGTTATAATTATACTTATCACCGCGGCAATACTGCAGACAATATCGTGGTATTATACATCGCGGACTTTTTTCCATTTAACATTCTTTAATAACCTAAATAATTATTCAAATGTATATCTAATAGAATTTTATTACTGGTATATAGGGGATTTCCTGGTCTTTTTTATTATTCCTTATCTAATAATTAAACTAGTATTCAAAGAGAAGCAGGTTGATTACGGATTAACAATCGGAGATGCAGGTGCGGGTGTTAAAATTACGGTAATTTTTGTTTTAATAATGATACCGTTTATTTGGTTCTTTACTTCGCAACAATCATTCAGCTTAACATATCCTTTGCTTTATCAAGCAAGGGATTCCTGGAAGATATTTTTTATATATGAGCTGGGGCTTATATTTTATTTAGCCGCATGGGAATTTATATGGCGCGGGTTCATGCTATTCGGTTTAAAAGAAAAATTTGGTTATTATGCAGTAATAATCCAGATGCTTCCGTTTGTGATACTGCATGACGGTAAGCCGCCGCTGGAAACTTTTGGTGCGATAGCCGGAGGGTTAGCTTTAGGAATACTGGCATACAGGACTAGGTCGATTTACTATTGCATCATTACCCATTCAATTATTATGTTTAGTATAGATTTAATTTCCACTCTTAGATACAGAGCGCAGGATTTCGGGATCGGGTTGAATTCATTTTATAATGTTATAAAACAAATTATTTAAGGAATAAGGACATGAAATTTTCATTAAATGTAGATCATATCGCAACGCTTAGGAACTCGAGGGGGGAGAGTGAGCCGGATCCGGTAACGGCAGCGTTAATTGCTGAGCAGGCAGGGGTTGACGGTATCGTTGTTCATTTGAGAGAGGACCGCAGGCATATAAACGAAAGAGACGTACGGCTGTTAAGAGAATTGATCACAACAAAGCTTGACCTTGAAATGGCGGCAACAGATGAAATAATAAAGATTGCATGCGATGTCGGCCCGGAGCTTGCTACCATTGTCCCTGAACGTAGGCAGGAATTAACTACGGAGGGGGGCATAAATGTTATCGACAATATCAGCCGTCTGAAGGATGCGATTTCTGACCTGCAAGGTTCAGAGATACTTGTTTCATTATTCATTGAGCCGAACATAGACCAGATAGATGCGGCGGCAGAAATAAATGCGGACTTTATTGAGATACATACAGGCTTATTTGCCAACGCCATAACAGAAGAAGAGCAGTTCGATGAACTTGACAAGATAAGAACCGCGGTCAAGCACGCTAAGAAGCTAGGGCTCGGTGTAAATGCCGGGCACGGCCTTGATTACCGGAATATAAAAATATTCAGAGAGATACCGGATATAGATGAGGTTAGTATAGGTCATTCTATTATTTCGAGAGCCATATTTACAGGCTTAAAAGAAGCAATTCAGGAAATGATAAAGCTGATAAAATAAGATATGTACCAAAACGGTTGAATATTGAGTTTTCAACCTAGATGGTTGAAAAATGAAAATTCAACCAAAATGGTTGAAATTTTATTAAGCATTGCCTATCTTGCTTTTAGAATAAAAGAACTTGAGGAAATGAAAAGAATTGCATTAATCGGAGATATAGTAGCTTCGAGGAAGATTGCCGGGAGAAAGGATGCCCAAAAGAAGCTTCAGAGATATTTTACAACTCTTAATAAGAGCCATAAGACATTACTATCCCCATTTACAATTACATTAGGTGATGAATTTCAGGCATTATACAAAACCGGTGATGATTTGTTTAAGGATATCTGGGAAATTTTGCTGGTAATATATCCGGCGAAAATAAGGTTTTCTATAGGTATCGGCGAACTATCGACGCGCATAAATAAAAAGCAGTCGATCGGAATGGACGGGCCTGCATTTTATAATGCAAGGCAGGGATTAACCGAGCTTAAAAAGACTTCGTATCTTATTAATATTACAACTGATGCGGAAAAGGGAAATGGGCTAGCCAGGAACAGCTTGTTTTTAATTTCACAGCTTACAGGTAAATGGAAGCTTACGCGTTTGAAAATATTAGTAATGCTTTATGGAGGTAAGTCAGTGAGAGAAATATCCGGTAAATTAAAAATAACCGATAAAGCAGTTTATAAAAATATGGATTCGGGCAGCTTAAATTTGATCACTGCAATTACTAAAGAAATTGTTAATGAATTAAACACTTTAATTAAGCAGTAAAGAATTGGTATTTATATATTTTCTAAATGTAATTCTAATTTCAAGATTAGGATTCGGGTTTAGGACAGAGCCCGTATCTAAAAGCAGGCTGACCGGTATAATTATCTTTCAGATTTTATTTCTTTTCCTATTCGAAATATCGATTCAATTGATTTTCTCGATAATCACGCTTGCAATTTTAGATTTACTATTTTATTGGATAGAGGGGAAATCGAATAATCTAAATTTAATCAGGTGGCTTTCATTGATTATTACATTTTTAATATTCGGTATACTTTCATTCATATATATTCCAAAAAACTTTAACAGTATATTCTTTAATTTAATTAAAGATACCGAAAGCAGCTCTTACATCAGTGCAGTATTAATGAAAGTAAACTGGTATAAGTTCAATCTTATATTGTTTGGTGTACTGTTGTTATTAAACGAAACAAACTTTGTCATAAGATATTTCTTCGATAAGTTTAAATTAGCTCCGCAGATGCATAATTTGGGGGAAGAAAAGATGTTAGATAATAAGGAGTATAATACCGGAAGGATTATCGGTATGATAGAGAGAATCCTAATATTCTTTTTCATTTTGGCAGGCGAATATGCGGCAATTGGTTTTATAATAGCGGCAAAGGGATTTACCCGGTTCAGGGAATTAGACAACAGAGATTTTGCGGAATACGTACTTATTGGGACCCTGCTCTCATCATTGTCTGCGATTACAATAGCGCTATTAATAAAAAGTGTACTTTGAATACCCGCAGAAATATAAACATGGTTCTGAAGCAAAAATTAGACTATCATTATAAAGCTTTCGATAAAACGAAAATCTCTCCTGACCCCTTGCAGTTCCTACATATGTTCAGTAATGAAAAAGATATTGAAGCGATTGGATTTATTGCTTCGATATTTGCTTATGGAAATGTAAATCAGATCATCAATACACTTAATAAAATTATAGAAATTACGGCAAATAAGCCATATAAGTTTATTGCCGGATATTACAGCGGAAAATATTCATATAAACTTATAGATTTGAAGCACCGGTTTTATACGGGAGATGATATTTCGCTTCTATTTTATATACTAAGCGATGTTTACCATGAATACGGTTCGATAAAAAACCTATTTTATACATTTTACAGGAAGCAGGGAGATATTAAAAATTCTTTAATAAAGTTTTCTGATTATTTTATTAACTATGCCATGAGAATAAAAGGGGGGAATATTAACCCTGGCTTCAATTTTATGTTCCCATCGCCTGAGCTCGGAAGCGCATGCAAAAGAATGAATCTTTTCCTTCGATGGATGGTAAGGAAAGATGGGCTCGATTTCGGCTTTTGGGGTGAAATACCCGCAAGTAAATTAGTTATTCCTGTTGATACCCACGTAGCCAGGATATGTCAGAATCTTAAACTTACAAAGAGAAAGAATATAAGCTGGGCGATGGCAGAAGAAATAACAGAGAACTTAAGGAAATTTGACCCTGATGATCCGGTTAAGTATGATTTTGCAATTTGCCATATCGGCATGAGGAAAATGAATTTTTAATTTCTAAAGATTTTGTTTGTGTTTCTTGGTTTTTATTCAAATATTTACCGGCATTATTTCACCTATTAAAAAATAAAAGGATTTTAAGATGGCAGATCATAATTCTACTGATACAGAATTCAAACCTTATATATCCGCAAAAGATTTTATTCCTGAATTTACATTGAAGGCAATAATACTTGGCGCAATATTCGGAGTAATCTTCGGAGCAGCATCAGTATATCTCGGACTTAAGGTTGGATTAACGGTCAGCGCATCAATACCCATTGCTGTATTAGCTATATCGATATTCAAAAAGATCGGTAAATCAACAATACTAGAAAACAACATAGTACAAACTATCGGTTCTGCCGGGGAATCTATTGCCGCGGGTGTTGTTTTCACTTTACCTGCTTTGTTATTTTTACCAGGCGGGCAAGCATATTTTCAATATTTCCAGATCTTTGTATTAGCATTAGCAGGCGGAATTCTGGGAATACTTTTTATGATCCCATTAAGAAGATCATTGATCGTGAAAGAGCACGGTGTCCTTCCGTATCCCGAGGGAACAGCTTGTGCAGATGTTTTAGTCGCCGGTGAAAAAGGAGGCAACCTTGCTAAGAAAGTATATTACGGCTTAGGTATTGCTTTCCTATACAAATTTTTCATGTCAATTCTCGGCTTATGGAAAGATACGCCAACATATATATTCGACAGGAAATCAGCATTGCCAAATGGAACTATAAACGGTGAGATAACCCCGGAGCTTTTGGGAGTCGGATATATTATAGGGCCTAAAATAGCCGGAATAATGGTTGCCGGCGGTGTACTATCATGGATAGTCTTAATTCCTTTGATCACATTATTAGGTGATAAGCTTTCGGGAGTTTTCCCTCCCGCAACACAATTGATTTCTCAAATGGGCCCAAGCGATATTTGGAGCAATTATATCCGCTACATTGGTGCTGGTGCTGTAACGTTTGGAGGAATAGTAACACTTATTAAATCACTGCCGACAATCATAAGTGCATTTAAAGATTCGTTCAAAGATCTCAAAGAATCCAGAGCAAATAAAAACGGGAACAGTAAAGAAGAAACATTACGTACAGCTAGAGACATGCCTCTCATATTTGTTTTAAGCGGCAGTTTAGTCCTTATAATCTTCATGGCGCTTATACCAAATATTCCTACTAATTTACTTTCATCTATAATGGTGGTGGTCTTTGGATTCTTCTTTGTAACAGTATCATCTAGAATCGTAGGAATAATCGGTTCATCTTCAAATCCTATATCAGGAATGACAATTGCGACCTTAATGGCAACCTCACTAATCTTTGTCGGTATTGGCTGGACAGGCGATTTCTATGAGCCTTTAGCCCTGGTGGTCGGTTCGATTGTTTGTATAGCATCAGCAAATGCAGGAGCAACATCACAGGATTTGAAAACCGGATATCTTGTCGGTGCTACTCCGATTAAACAGCAAATAGGATTAATAATCGGTGTATTAGCTTCTGTAATAGCGATAGGCTTTACAGTTCTTTTACTGCAAAGGACAGTAGGGATCGGGCCTGTAACGCCGGCTCATCCTGATCCGCTTCCGGCACCACAGGCAACATTAATGGCTACAGTTATAAAAGGCTTGTTAAGTCAAAATCTTCCTTGGGCTTTAGTAATCGTAGGAATGGGAATTTCATTGGTAATGGAATTATGCGGAGTTTCGTCATTAGCTTTCGCTGTAGGAGCATATCTTCCGCTTTCCACTACAACACCGATTTTTGTCGGCGGCCTGGTTAAATGGTTTGTAGATAAGAGGAAGAAGTCAAAAGAAGCTGAATCTGAAATCGGACCAGGTGCTTTGTACAGTTCAGGTTTAATTGCGGGAGGTGCAATAACGGGTATTTTAATTGCGGTGCTTATAGGATGGACGGTGGGAAAAGATTCTGCCGGAAACCCAGTTTCATTTATTGATAAAGTGCATCAAACAGTGCTGGGAATTTTCTCCAGTTCCAGTGCAGGTTCATTTGCAGATTCAATTGGTGGATGGGGTGATGTTCTAGCATTATTATTATTTGTCCTATTGTCTTTTAGCCTATACAAATTTGCAATGAGTAAAGAAGAAAATATTACTAAATAAAAATTCGAAAGAGAGATAAGATGGGAAAGATTTTAGGGCATTTAAAGCCCGAATCGTTGTGGAATCACTTTGAACAAATCTGCAGCTATCCGCGCCCTTCAAAGAAAGAAGGTAGGATTGCAGATTATGTTATGTCCGTAGGGAAAAGAAATAATCTTGAAACCTTGCGTGACGATTTCGGAAATGTTTTAATAAGGAAACCTGCCAGCCCAGGTAAAGAAGATCTGGCGCCCGTCGTTTTACAAGGACACCTTGACATGGTGGCTGAAAAGAACAGTAATGTGCACCACGATTGGGATAAAGATCCTATTACTCCATATATAGATGGTGATTGGGTAAAAGCGAAAGGCACTACTTTAGGCTCCGATAACGGTATCGGGGTGGCAGCAGCTCTTTCTGTTATTGAATCGAAAGACATTGAGCATGGCCCAATAGAAGCATTATTTACTCTCGATGAAGAAACAGGATTGTTTGGGGCTCAATCCCTAAAGCCTGGGTTCTTAAAGGCTAAAATCCTACTTAATCTCGATTCAGAAGAAGACGGTACCCTGTATATAGGATGCGCGGGAGGTCAGAATACTTATGTAAAATTCAAATTCAAACAGGCGGAAATACCTTTAAATACAACTACACTAGAATTAAAAGTAACCGGATTGAGAGGGGGGCACTCAGGGCTTGAAATTCATGCAGGCAGAGGGAATGCAATCAAAATTATGGCAAGGCTTCTTCATGAGCTGAATTATAAGTTCGGAATTCGCCTAGTAGACATAAATGGCGGTAGTAAGCATAATGCAATACCAAGAGAATGTTTTACGGCCATAAGATTATCAAGCACGCAAGTAAAAGACGCTGTTTCATATATTGATGATTTCCTTAACACGGTAAAGATTGAATATAAAATTTCAGAGCCCAACCTTAATATTTCTGTTTCTGAAATTAAATCCCGTTCCAAGGTATTCGATAAACAAACCGCTATGAATTTAATAAATTCACTATACGCTGTTCCAAATGGGGTAATTAAAATGAGCGCGGATATTGAGAATTTGGTGGAAACCTCTACAAATCTAGCAGTTATTACTACTAAAGGGAAGGCAGTGGATATCATCTTAAGCCAGCGAAGTTCTTTAGAAACGGAAAAGAAAGATATATCAAATTCTATATCTGTTTTATTCAAACTGGCAAAAGCTGATGTAATGCAGGTAGATAGTTATCCCGGCTGGAATCCTAATATTGATTCTCCGATACTAGGTATAATAAAAAATGTTTATACGGAATTATTCGAAACAGAGCCTGATGTTAAAGCAATTCATGCAGGCCTTGAATGCGGTATAATCAGCGAACGATATCCGGAAATGGATATGATTTCATTCGGGCCGACAATAATGGGTGCCCATTCTCCCGATGAAAGGGTGCAGATAACTACTGTGAATAAATTCTGGCACCTTCTAATAAATGTATTAAAGAATATTCCGCAGAGTTAAAAGAGTCAATATCATTAAAAATTATTCCCAATATTTTATTCATAGCCGGACTAAAAATGAATCAAATCAATACGGTTACTAAACCAGAGCCTGCAAAAATATTCAGATGGCTGATATTACTTCTAGTTAGCCTGGCGATGTTCGGGAACTATTATGTCTATGACAGTGTCAGCCCTTTAGCAGACTTACTGGCAAAGCAGCTTCATTTTTCCGATTCTAACATAGGTTTATTGAATGCCATATACAGTATACCGAATGTTTTCATGGTTTTAATCGGAGGTATAATAATAGATAAAATAGGCACAAGGATTTCAACATTCATTTTTGGGTTATTATGCCTTCTAGGAGCAGCAATTACAGCTTCAAGCGGAACTTTGGAAGTAATGGCAGCCGGAAGATTGATTTTCGGGCTCGGGGCAGAATCATTAATTGTTGCCGTCACTACCATAATAGGAAGATGGTTCAAAGGAAAAGAGCTGTCATTTGCTTTTGGATTAAATTTAACGCTTGCACGGCTGGGCTCCTTTGCAGCTTTAAATTCTCCTACATGGGGTAATTCATTTTACAACTATTGGCAGATTCCTTTACTTGTTTCAGTTATAGCAGCAACTATATCTATTGTAGCCGTAATTATTTATTGGGGGATGGATGTTTATGCAGGAAAGAAATTTACTCTAAGGGAAGTTCCTAAGCAGGAAAAAATAATATTTAAAGAAATCTTTTCATTCTCAAAATCTTACTGGTTTGTTGTAATGCTTTGCGTTACTTTCTATTCAGGGATATTTCCGTTTCAAACATTTGCTGTTAAGTTCTTTATGCAAGTGCATGGAACAACGAGGGAGTTCGGCGGATTTCTGTCCAGTATGCTTACACTTTCAGCAATGATTTTAACCCCGTTATTCGGACTGTTTGCAGATTACTATGGTAAACGTTCTTTGCTTATGATGTTAGGCTCGCTTTTACTTATTCCTGTTTATTTATTGATGGTTTATACTAAAATAAATTTACTTATTCCTATGGCTATGATGGGGTTGTCATTTTCGTTAATTCCCGCAGTTATGTGGCCGTCGGTGGCAATTATTGTAGATGAATCAAAACTCGGAACAGCTTATGGATTAATGACAATGATACAGAATATTGGATTGGCAGGATTTAATCTTATGATAGGATGGTCGAATGATTTCAGCGGGGGATATACAATGGGAATGTGGATATTTTCAATATTAGGTTTCTTTGGTATGCTGTTTTCATTTCTTTTAAGAAGATCTGAGCTAGGAGCCCACGGCCATGGCCTGGAAAAAGGGATTACTAAAAAATCTGAAAATTTAGAAACTGCATCCTAAAGATCAATAATAATAATTCCATTTGATATAATTTATTATTAAGTTGAGCGTGCAATCGATTTGAGGTGTTATGTTAAGTAAAAAGTCAATCACTTATTTGATTGTCTTTTATTCCCTAATAATGGTGCAAGATATCTTCCCGCAGAATTTCGGATTCGGATGTTTAGGATTTGTAGGAGGTTATGGCGGCTATAGTTATCAGGTTTATGACCCTAAGGGATTAAATAATTACGTAACTGAATTTAACAGCAGTAATAAAGATTCCTTAAGCTCTCCAATGGGTAAGTTCGGTAATCTAAAAGGTTATAGGGTAGGTATAAATTTTTTTCGCGCTGATATAAAAGGCTTTATACTTACTACTAAAGGATTTTATCAGTCGCTGTCTGAAAAAAATTCAGCTTCCTTATCGGCGGCAGACGGCACCTCAAATTCAACTTATGAGTTAGATTTGACAAATTGGGGAGTGGGGATAGATCTTGGAACATCAATTGTCGGCGGATTAAGCTGGAAAGTAGTCGATGCTGCCTTACTTTTTAATACTGTGACTTTTACTAATACTCTTAATACACCCGGCCCAAATACGATAGTCAAAAAGTATAACAATGAAAAATATGTTTTAGGATATTCTGTAGGTACTGGATTTATCCTGGCAATAATAGAGCAAT
>Ga0075269_10000067_pt1 | contig 17730 bp, 9 predicted proteins | sample SF_Rice_5C_0N_10_FD_69773 | JGI IMG/M metagenome (GOLD analysis project Ga0075269, IMG submission 69773) | Rice paddy soil microbial communities from Twitchell Island, California, USA - SF_Rice_5C_0N_105 | ecosystem: Environmental > Terrestrial > Soil > Paddy field/soil | place: USA: Twitchell... | reverse complement strand
GGAGTAAATTTCTTTAGGTTGTATGCGAAGTCATCTATCATAAATAATCTTAAATTATTATGCAGCTTCGATATTTTAGAAATACGTCTTGCCCATTTCACATAATTAAGCCCGTACGGCGGATACCTTAATGAATCAGGAACACCCTGACGCCCCGGTTCTTCCGATGGCGGGACGAGTACTACCCAAACTTCTATACCATCCTTTAATGCCAGTTCACAAAATTCCGGCAATGAACCCAAATCTTCTTCCGGTGAATCATCAATCAGGTAGCTGTAACAATTAGCCCCCAGGGCCTTTAACCAGGAAATCATTTCTTTAATCATTGGCCTCCTTTGCGCATCGTAATGCATCCCAGCATATGCTACAACTTTTCTTTTACCATTAGTAAAGAATTTTTTATTATGAAGCATTTTTGAAATATATTCTTCATTTTGCGTTTTAATCATACTCAAATCTGCATAATCATAACTTTTTGCTGTGGTTGAATCCTTTACTATTAACTTATTTATATTACTATTAGAAGATTTAATATGATTAGATTGTTCTGCATAAATCAAAGATGAAACCAAAGCACAAATAATTATAAAAGTGCATAGTATAGTTCCGACTTTTAATTTCATGGTATTTATTCCATTATCTAAAGTTTGAAAAGCAAGTAATTATTTTCTAAGAAATTGTAATACCTGGTAATAAGCGAGTAAAAAGGTTAGCACAAATCCGATTGCTAGAATTGTATTACGCGCTATGCCCGCCTTATTATCTCCTATGAAACTTTTTTTATTCATAAGATATATGACAATGATTATTGTAACTGGAGTTGCTAATATACTTAGCATCATTGCCGCTACTATTGCAAGTAAAGCCGGCAGATTCCAAAGAAAAGATGTTAATCCCGGAAGAAATAAAAAGATTGAAAAAAGCACAAGGAATCTTTTATTCTTAATATTAAACTTCCAATCCTTCTTAAAAGCATCCAAAGAAAAATATGTCAAAAGCTGAGCTACTACTATGAATGTTGCGTAAGCAGAACAGAATAATCCAGCAGAAAATATTATCGTTCCCCATTTACCTAAAATAGGCCCTAAAACTTGCCCTGCCTGATTTATATTCTCTATCTGCAAGTGGTTTGAAAGGACATATAAGACTGAGGCACCGGCAATCAGTGCTGCTATACACCAGATTCCCCGGATTATCCCAAAGGTTAATATTGCTTTCTTAAAATTTTTGGATGTATCCTGTTTTTTATACCCACCTTCTGCAGTGAAATAAGGAAAAGCTAATACAGCAGTAATGGCAATGGCTGCACCCGTTATAGCTGAAATAAATTGTAATGAGCTTCTATTTCCTGCATTTGAAGGAAAATTAGGAATTAGTCCCTTTAAGATGTTACCCGGATGCTCAAGTCCTTTAATACTAACAAGGAGGAATGCTATTGCCATAAAAAACAATACTCCGGTCATAATTTTTTCTATCCGCTTATAACCGCCAAAAATTACAGTCAGCCATACCCCTATTACAAGCACAATTGTCGTAAAAATAATTGTCCCTGAGGCAGGTGCACTAACTCCAAATATTGTTAAAATGGAAAATACCATGACTTTTGTTTGCCCCATATTTCCAATGAAAGCAAGTATTATTATTGGAATTAAGAAAAACCATTTTAACATTGGATGGATCTGCTCATCCATTATTTGAAACATCCCCTTGCTGCCTGACATAACTCCGATCCGTGAAGCAGAATCCTGAACAATTACTAGAATCGGAATAGTAAAGACAGCGACCCAAAGCAAATTGTAACCAAAATAAGTTCCAGCAAGGATTAATGATGTTGTTGAACCTGAGCCCATTACTCCCGCTGTCATTACTGCAGCCGGGCCGACTATCATTAGTAAAGGTTTAGTTAATTTTTTTAAAAAAGAATTATTATTATCCATTTGGTTCCCGGCTTATTATTGTTTAATAGCTGTTAATTTTATATAAGGCATCAAAAGGTTTGTCTGAGCCTGCAGAGTAACATTTATGGTCTGCGGTTTATACGATGCCTTCTCAACATTGATTTGATAATTTACTGCGTTTTCTTTCCCTGCCCATCCTCCGAAATCATATTGACCCGAACTATTTGTAAACTTACCTGCAACAACTTCCGGTATACCATTTTCAATTCTTTGAATAGTTACCAGGGCATTTGAAATCGGTTGACCGGTAGCTTCATCAATTACTTTCCCGGTACCTTTACCCAGGTATTGATAATAATACTTATTAAGTAATTGTGGAATCTCAAGTGAATCCCATCTTGCTTTTGTAATGTACTCCCGGGTTAAAAAGGGGCCTGAAAATAGAAAAAATCCGCTTACTTTTCCTTTGTCATAGAGATTTATTGCGCGCTTCATAACATAGTTTATACTTACCGGTGATATGTCTCCGTCATCGCTGTTTTTTAGATACATACCGAGCATAATATCTTTATCCGGATAATTTCTTTTCAGTTTATCGAAGTAGCTGTTAAATAATTTATAATGTTCGTTCTGTCTCCATATCCAAAGATTTAATCCGTCAATAACCTTTTTAAGTGCCGGATCATTTATATCAAGTTGATGCTCAAAGTCTGAATAGATGCATATATAAAGTTTTAGATTAGGAGTTGTTGCTTTAGAATTATGATCAACATTTCCGTTACTATCGACTTTTTTACCAAGCAGAGCATCTTTAATATTTATTACATCCTGTAGAGTTATATTTTTAGGATACCCGCCGTTACTAAAAAAATCATCGATGATCACACCGGTTATTTGTGGATAGTTCTTAGATAACTCAGAAAAGCGGTGTGCACCTTGAATCATTCCGGGTAATGAAGCATAAGGCTTATATAATACAGTATCTCCGGGCTGGTTCACTTTTCCATCTTCACTCGGCGGTCTAAGAATTCCAAATACTTTATCTACATCCCAACCGGTGCAATTGCTGTCGAGGTTAGCTTGAAAAGTATATCCTAAATATTCGTCCTGACAAATTATTCCATTCTCACCAAAATTAAATGCACGCTGGAGAAGTTCGCCATCGGGTATTCCCCCACCTCCGTAAACTGTACCGTTAGTATTTTCATATAAGCCAATAAAACCGGGATACTTCGCTAATTTATTATTTTGACAAAATACATTTTGCTTGAAACAAAAAAAGAAGAATACTGCAAATAGAACGGTGAAAAATTTAGTCATTACATAGCTCCTAATTTAGAAAATGATTAAACTTTGAAGTTGTTTATTAAATTATTTAAATATTATTATTTAGAATTAACGAATTACAAAAATTACAGTGATGAATATTCTTTTTATTAAACACCCGGATTCCGGGTATGTTTATTTACGTTCTACTCTTTTGTAATTTTATTTCCGGAAGAGATATCTTTTCCTGCTGCTTCAGGCTGACTTCAATAGTTTGTGGTTTATAAGAAGCCTTTTCTACTGTAATTTTATATTTTATTTCTTTATCTGTACCTGCCCATGCGCCAAAATCATATTCGCCTGAATTTCTTGTAAGTTTTCTTGTAATAATTATCGGTATCATGGAATTAGCTCTTTGAATTGTTACAAGCGCATTTGAAAGAGGTTTCCCAGTTCCTGCATCTATTATCTTACCTACACCTTCGCCTAAATAAGGATAATAATATTTATTAAGTGTCTCCGGAATTGCTAATGAGTCCCATCTAGCCTTACTTATATATTGCTGTGCTAACCACGGGCCTGAGAATATCTGAATCCCGCTGACTTTGCCATCATTGTATAAATCAATAGCACTCTTTAATAAGTAAGTAACACTTTGATGCGTTATAGCTTTTCCGACATTTACCGGATTAACATAAACTCCGACATTAATATCTTCCCTCGGATAGTATTTTCGTACTATACCAAGCCAATCATCCAATTTTTTATAGTCATCTGTTTGCTTCCAAATCCACATGCTTATTCCATTTATAATTTTGTCCAGTGTTTTATCATGTATAGTTATTTGATGTTCATAATCAGGATATAATACCACATATAGTTTTAGGTTTGGAGTGGTTGCTCCGGAATTATGATCTACATTTCCGTACTTATCGACTTTCTTACCTAACAGTGCATCTTTAATGCTTTTTATATCGTCAAGTGTAATGTTGTGCGGATAGCCATTGTTACTAAAAAAATCATCGATTATAATACCGGAGATTTGAGGATATTTTTTAGATAACTCTGAATATCTATGAGCCGCCTGTATCATTCCGGGGTATGATGCAAATGGCTCAAGAAGCAAAGTATCACCGGGCTGGTTAATTACACCGTCTTCACTCGGAGGGCGAATTACTCCGAATATTTTATTAATATACCAGCTATTCATGCTGCTGTCCAGGCAAGCTTTAAATGTATAACCGGAGTATGCCGCCTGACAGATAAGCCCGTTCTCTCCAAAATTAAAAGCACGCTGAAGTAATTCTCCTTGCTTTATTCCCCACCCTCCATAGACTGTTCCGTTAAAATTATGATATACCCCTATGAAGCCGGGAAACTTTTTTAACCCCTGATCATTTGACTTATCGTTTATATTATGGCTAAATATATTTTGATTAAGTGATAAAATTAGAACTGCTAATACTACAATAAAATTCCTTAACATTATAGGACTCCTACATTTAATTGTGCTTATTGATTTTATAGCTCACGCGGCATTAAAGCCCCCCCTTAATTTTCATTTACTATAACGATATTTATCGCCTGATGTTTATCAGTGTTAATCTGTGTCTATTTTCTATTACGACATTTGCCGCCTCGTCATTATCTGCGTAAATCTGCGAAATCTATGTCGCTATTTGAGTAATAACATCTTTTTAACTTGATTAAAACTATCCGCACTTAATTTGTAGAAATAAACTCCCGAAGGCATTGAACCTGCATTAAATGTTACCTGATAATTCCCTGCAGTCTGCAGTTTATTGACGAGTGTAGAGACTTCCTGACCTAGTATATTATATATCTTCAATTTCACCATGCTTTCTTTCGGCAGCGAATACGAAATTATAGTCGAAGGATTAAATGGATTAGGATAGTTTTGAGCCAAACTATATTTCTTCGGGACTGCACTTTCATCATTCAATACTCCAGTCGCGTTTTGAAGAATTATATTAGGCAATGTAATTTCTTTTTGATCTTGAAGTGTAATATTAATAGTAGCCGGTGCATATGAAGGTCCTTTAACATTTACTTCATATTTAATTGTACTGTCTTTCCCTGCCCATGCGCCAAAATCATATTCACCATCGCTTTGGGTATATTTTTGAGCAACTATAATTGTATCACCATTTAATATTCTTTCAGCAGTCACAAGTGCATGAGAAATAGGATGTCCTCCTGCGTCTACAACCTTTCCGGTTCCTTCTCCCAAATAAGGATAATACAAACTATCAAGGAGCGGAGGGATTGAAAGTGAATCCCATCTTGCCTGAGTAATATTCGATTCTGTCAGCCAGGCTCCTGAGAAAAGGTCTACCCCGTTTATTTTTCCTTGATCATATAAATCAATGGATCTTTTAAGTATATATTGAACCCCATCAGGATTCCCAGCAAAATTGCTGTTATAAATATATATACCTGATATAATAGCTTTGCCTGGAAAGACCATTTTAATATTATTTATATAATTATCGAAGTTCTGATAATCCTTATTCTGGTTTGCACAAAAAAAGTTAACACCATCTATTAAGCCTGCTACTGATTTAAAATAAGGCAGATCACTACCTGAAAACTGCTCATCATATAGGACTACAAATAGTTTCAAATTCGGTGTTGTAGCCTGGGAATTATGATCTACCAAACCCGTACTCAGCATTGTTTTACCCATTAAAGCATCTTTAATTTCCTGAACATCGCTTACAGATATCTCATCTGGAATAAGGTCATTAAAGAAATCATCTATTACAATTCCTCGTATTTGAGGATAAATTTTTGACAATTCGGATATGCGGTGAGCACCTTGAATCATTCCCGGCATTCCACCGCTTGAAAATGGATAAAACAAAGATGTATCTGCCGGTTGGTTCACTACTCCCGACTCACTTGGTGGGCGAATCATAGCATAAATTTCATTATCATTCCAAACCGTTACACTGCTATCGATATTTGCTTGAAAATTGTAGCCTAAATAACCGGATTCGTTACTAATAATATTCAATCCGAAATTAAATGCTCTCTGAAATAATTCATTCGCAGGCCATCCCCAACCGCCATAAACTGTGGAATTAATATTATGATATGGACCTAAAAATCCTGGGTACTTTACCGGAAGCTGAACAACAATACCCGTACCTTGTAAATATGGATAACCGTTGTTTACTGTAGGGCTTATTGACCAGATTTTTGCGAAATTCCAACCTGCAAGGATAAAGGTCATTTCGGTTTTCATTTGAGGAGTACTATCGCCAATTCCGCCTGAGCTGCTGTTTAGCCCCGACATTGTTATATCCCAAAAACAGTAATTTATCGATGAGCCCGATGAAGTATCTCCAATAAGTCCACCGGATTTACCTGCAATGTTTACTACATTTCCATCACTGTAACTGTAGTTTACCGATGACTGGTAATTATAACCAACAAGTCCGCCTACATGATTCCCATCGCCCTCAACTGAATCTATACTGTAAGCGTTGCTAATTATTGATGATGCCAGTACATTATCTCCAACTAATCCTCCGACATAAGAACCGCCATTTGTACTACCTGAGCTATAGCTGCAATTAATTATTGAACCATAGTTATTCCCTACAAATCCTCCGACTGCCTGGCCATTGCCAAAAACTTTAGTTATGCTGTAGCAGCTGTCTGCAGTACTTCCGTCTAGATAACCGGCAAGCCCTCCTATATAAGAGCCTCCATTAATACTTCCGGTACTATGGCAATTAATTATATCAGTAAGATTATTAGCAAATCCTACAAATCCTCCAGTATAATCTTTTCCTGTTATATCTATATTCACTAAGCCGAGATTTTTTATCAACGCACCTAAAGTATAACCGAACATACCATTATAATTAGAACTATCCCTTGAGATATATAAGCCGGATATTGAATAACCGTTTCCGTCATACACACCGGTAAAATTATTTGCGGAGTTTCCAATAGGAGAAAACCCCCGTGAAGAATCCCATGCAGCACTTACAGATATATCTATATTTGAGGTTTGTTTAAAATAACCTCCCCATGATGAATCATGTGCTGCGTCCTGCAGCCATGCAAGATTATTAATGGATACTATTAAATACGGATCGCTGGAAGTACCATTGCCAGAAGGACGGATTTCTGTTTGTGAAAATAAATTTGAAGAGAAAATCAGAACAAACATTATTAAAACAGGAAAACCGTAAATACATTTTTTCATTATTATTTCCTTTAATCTTATTACAAAGTATGTTTTTCCCCCCTTGCTTTTCACCATCTTACAATACACTTATGCTATTAACTTATTCACTATGACTTATATTTCTGCAATCTTATTTCCGGAAGTAAAACCCTTTCTTGCTGTTTCAAAATGATTTCAATTATTTGAGGTTTATAAGAAGTTTTTTCTATAGTTATTTTATAAGTAATCTTTTTACTTTCTCCCGCCCAGGCACCAAAATCATATTCACCGGAATCATTAGTTGTTTTTCTTGAAATTATAATTGGAATATTTACATTTGCCCTTTTAATAGTTACAATAGCATTAGAAATAGGTTTCCCCGTGACGGCATTTATTATTTTCCCGTAAGCTTCACCTAAATAAGGATAATAGTATTTATTAAGAATTTCAGGAATTGCAAGCGAATCCCACCTTGCTTTGGATATATAGTCTTCCGAAAGCCATGGCCCTGAAAATAATTGTATTCCGCTTATACTTCCTTTATTATAATAATCAATCGCATGCTTTATTAAATAAAATATACTTTTATGCCCTATTGCTTTGCCGTCATTTTCTGTATTTGTGAATATACCAAGCACAATATTTTTATTTGGAAAATTTTTATGTGCTTTTTCCAGATAAAGATCTAATTTGCTATAATTAGAAGCTTGATTTCTTATCCATAGGTTTATTCCATCAATAACTTTTTTTATAACATTATCATGGACGTCTATTTCATTTTCATGATCAGCATAAAGTACAATGTAAAGTTTGAGATTCGGCGTAGTTGCTATAGAATTATGTTCCACATTCCCATTACTATCTAGCTTCCTTCCTATAAGAGCATCTTTAATTTTTATAACATCTTCAAGTGTTATATTTGCAGGGTAATCGCCTTTACCAAAAAAATCATCGATAATTGCTCCGGAGATTTGAGGATATATCTTTGACAATTCCGAAAAACGATGAGCTGCTTGAATCATTCCGGGTAAAGATGCATAAGGTTTAAGTAGTAATGTATCTCCCGGCTGGTTAACTGATCCATATTCACTAGGGGGACGAAGAATTCCAAATATTTTATTAATATCCCAGTTATTTACGCTGCTGTCCAAGCAGGCTTCAAAAGTGTACCCGGCATAATCTGCCTGACAAATAAGGCTGTTCTCTCCGAAATTAAATGCACGCTGAAGAAGTTCATCTTTGGGTATCCCCCATCCACCATAAACTGTACCTTTAAAATTATGATAAACTCCTATAAAGCCAGGGAATTTTTTTAAACCATTCTCATTAGATTTCCGATTTAAATTATTGCAGAATATGTTTTGATTGATTGAAAAGATAAATAAAGCAAAAAGAATTACTATTTTTTTTTGCATCAATTGACCTCCATATTAACCGCATTATAATAAATCATTAAATAATGCCTCAGAAATTAATGAATAATAACTGTTGAATATTTTTACAAACCAATTTCAACATATTTATGACAAGGGTGCAACACCTATCTAGATACCAGGTAAATCCTATGTAAACCGCATCAAAATGCCCTTTACATTGGATTTAGATAGGTAGTGAGTAGTAATTTGCCTTTGAGGATATTCTTTTAATTTAGTATAATTAGCTTCTATTATTTATAATAGCATCATTTGACAACAGTTTTTCTGGAGTTTACCCCCTTTGTTTTCCTGGAGTTTAACTCCAGAAAAGGAATCTGTTCAGAAGTTAAACTCCCACACAACATTTTATTAAACTTCCGCACAGCTATTTTACCAGAAGCATTTTTTTTACTTGATTAAAATTATCCGCATTTAATTTGTAGAAATAAACACCTGAAGGTATTGAACTGTCGTTAAAAGTCACCTTATAATTTCCTGCTGCCTGAAATTTATTTATCAGAGTTAAAACTTCCTGGCCAAGTATATTATAAATTTTTAATACTACATTACTTTCTTTCGGAAGCGAGTACGAAATTACTGTAGATGGATTAAACGGATTCGGATAGTTTTGATCCAGGCTATATCTCTTCGGGATATTGCTTTCATCTTTTAATAACCCTGCTACTGTTTGCAGTGTTATATCCGGAAGAGTAATATCCTTTTGGGCTTGAAGCGTAACATTTATACTTGCCTCCGCAGAAGTTGAGGCACTAATACTTACTTCATAATTGATCAAACTATCCTTCCCTGCCCATGAACTAAAATCATATCCGCCGTTGCTTTGAGTATACTTTTCAGCGACTACAATTGTGTCTCCATTAATTATTCTATCGACAGTCACCAGCGCATGAGTTATCGGATAGCCGCCGGCATCAACAACTCTTCCGTTGCCTTCACCCATATATGGATAATATAGACTATCAAAAAGCTGAGGTAAAGCAAGTGAATCCCATCTAGCCTGAGTTATAAATTGTTCCGTTATCCAGGCTCCTGAAAAAAGGAGTGTCCCGCTTATTTTTCCTTGATCATATAAATCAATTGATCTTTGAAATAGGTAATTAATACTTTGAGGCGACATTCCATTATAATGGCTGTTGTCAAAATATATACCTGTAATAATTTTTTTATTGGGATAAATGTTAGTTTTTATATCTGTTAGGTTACTGTCGAGCTGCTCATAGTAGGCACTTTGGTTGCTTATCCAAAAATTTACCCCGTCTATTAGGTTTGTAACGGACTGCTCTGCGGACAAATAACTAGAGTTTAACTGGCTTTGATAAAGGACTATAAACAATTTTAAATTCGGGGTTGTTGCTTCTGAATTATGATCAACTGTTCCGCTGCTTTCTACTGTTTTTCCCAGCAGAGCGTCTTTTATTTCCTGAAGATCGTTATATGTAATGGCAGCGGGATAATTTTCAAAAAAATCATCAATTATGGCTCCCCGGATCTGAGGATAAGTTTTTGACAATTCCGAAAACCTATGGGCAGCTTGAATCATGCCCGGATTGGAATTGTATGAATATGGATAAAACAAGGATGAATCTCCAGGCTGATTTATTGGGCCATGCTCACTTGGCGGAAGTATTAAACCATATATTTTATTGGCATCCCAGGCTGTACAATTACTATCAATATTAGCTTGAAAAGTGTAACCTAAATCGGTCGAACAAGACATGACAAGGTTTATTCCAAAATTAAATGCTCGCTGGAGTAATTGATTAGTAGGCCAACCAAATCCTCCGTAAACTGTACTCGTAGAGTTATGATATAGGCCGATAAATCCGGCGTATTTTATCAAGTTCGGATTTATAGTATCAATTGATACAGAACTTTGAGATTGTGAAAAAATATTTTGACTTAAAAATAAACTTAATGCAATAAACAAGTAAATGCTTTTTTTCAAGATATAATACTAGCTTTAAAGTTAAATAAATTATTTAATTACTGATGTTGTGCAAAACTGTCATTCTGAGTAGAGTGAAGAATTTCAAGGTTAAGATTTTGAATAATTTTGAGATATTTCACTTCGTTCAATATGACAAAAACTATCATTTGTATAACTTCAGTTAATTAATCTGTGGATTAAATAGGAGCTTGTTTTATCAACGTTTATTTGATAATATCATTTTTTGATTAGGGATATATTCATCCCCTCCCAATTCTGTAATTTATACAGCAGGAAGGGGAAGGAGTTGATGGAAAATAAACAATTACAACAATTGCCGCCAAGGCTTTATCTGTGTCAATCAGTGAAATCAGTGCCCATTTACAATTACGACACTTATCGCCTCATTATTATCTGTTTAAATCTGTGAAATCAGTGTCTATTTAAGGAGTATCATTTTTTTAACCTGCATAAAATCTCCTGCACTTAGAGAATAGAAATAAATACCGGATGATAAATCATCAGCATTAAATGTCGCTTGATAATTTCCTGCAGCCTGCATTTTATTTACAATTGTAGATACTAATTGGCCAAGTGAATTATATATCTTCAAAGTAACATTACTTTCCTTCGGAATTGAGTATGATATTACAGTTGAAGGATTAAACGGATTAGGGTAATTCTGATTCAGATTATAGTTTGATGGTAAGGTGCTATTATCATTTTGCACGCCGGTGGCCGCCGCCTGCAAATGAAGATCAGGAAGGGTAATTTCTTTTAAGTCGGTTAATTTTACTGACATTGCTGCCTGAGCATTTGAAGAATCTTTAGCAAATATTTCATATGTAATTGCACTGTCTTTACCTGCCCATGCTCCGAAGTCATATGTACCGAGGCTATTTGTATATTTTTCAGTAACAACCAATGTATCGCCATTTATTATCCTTTCGACGGTAACAATTGCATTTTCTTCCGGATTTCCATTTACATCTAAAACTTTTCCGGTGCCTTTACCCAAATACGGATAGTATAAACTATCGAGAAGCTGAGGAATTGCAAGAGTTTGCCACCTTGCTTGAGAAATATTCTGAGATGCTAACCAATATCCTGAAAAAATATGGATGCCGTTTATTCTGCCTTGATCATATAGATCAATAGACTTTGACATGACATAATTAATTCCGGGTGGAGTCATAAGTTCATCACTATTATCTAAATATACACCCGCCATAACCTCTTTCCCGGGGAATAATTGATTTATATAGTTTATATCAGTATTAAATACAGCATAATTTTCATTCTGTAAAGCGATAAAAAAATCTAAGCCGTCTACTAAAGTATCCGCAGATTTTTCAGCTGCTAAATAAGTACCGCTAAGCTTACTTTGATAGATGACAACAAATAGTTTTAAATTAGGAGTGGTGGCTTTAGAATTATGATCAACAAGCCCGCTGCTTAACATTGCCTTTCCCTTAAGAGCATCTCTTATTTCCAGGACATCATTTGCGTTAAAGGAATAAGTATAATCATTAAAGAAGTCATCAATGATAATGCCCCGGACTTGAGGATATATTTTAGACAGTTCTGAAAAACGGTGCGCAGCCTGGATCATTCCGGGCATTATAGTTGTACCAGCTGCAAATGGATTATATAATGCCGTATCAGCGGGTGCATTGACTACCCCTGACTCACTTGGCGGACGTACTATTCCGTATACTACATTTGCATCCCAAGAAGTGATATTGCTGTCCAAATTCTGCTGGAAAGTAAAGCCCATATATGAGTTTTCGTCAATAATCGTATTGTTAGCGAAATTAAATGCCCTTTGAAGCTGTTCGCCCGGAGGTATTCCCCATCCGCCGTAAACAGTACCATTATCATTATTATAAAATCCGATAAATCCCGGGTATTTTACAGTTGAATCAATAACATTCGTATCAGGTGGTTGTACAGCTTGAGAATATACTAAATAAGGATAGCCGCTATTAGAATCTGAGCTTATAGACCAAATACTAGAGAAATCCCAGTTGGCATTAATGAAAGTTGATTTTGTCTTCATTTGCAGCGTACTCAAACCTACACCGCCCATGCTGCTGTCTCTTCCCGAAGCCGTAGTATCCCAGAAACTGCTGCTTAATGTGAGACCGGATGTGTCGCCGATAAGTCCGCCGGCATTTCCTCCTGTAGAGCTGACTATTCCGGCACTGTAACTGGTACTTATAGAAGATTGATAATTATAACCGACAAGTCCTCCAACGTGCTTGCCGTTGCTGCTGACTGAAACGATACTATATGTATTGATTATTGTTGAGGAAAGAACATTATCTCCTACTAATCCGCCTACATATGAACCTCCAAATACACTTCCTGAAGTATAACAAGCATTTATTTGCGATTGATCATTATTGCCTACTAAACCGCCTACGCGCTGCCCGCTTCCGATTATATTTGCTGAACAAAAACATTTATTCATCGGAGTATAGTCAAGAAATCCGGCAATACCGCCTACATAATTCCCACCCTTTACACTTCCTGAGATAAAGCAGCTAGTTATTCCATGAGAATTAGAGACAAAGCCTACTAGACCACCCGTATAATCTCCTCCAATAATATTAGCATTAACTAATCCGAGATTTTCAATTGTTGCATTTGATATATATCCAAACATTGCGGTATATATAATACTATCCCTTAGAATGCTTAAACCGGAGATAGTATATCCGTTACCATCATAAGTACCTGAAAAAGGGATAGCGTCACTTCCTATTGGGGAAAGGCCTTTTCCCGAATTCCATCCGGAACTAGTAGACGCATCAATATCTGCAGTCTGCTTAATGTATGTGCCCCAGGCTTTATTGTTATTTGCGTCTTGAAGCCAGGCGAGATTGCCTATGGATTGAATTATATAAGGATCTCCTGATGTTCCGCTGCCGGTTGGGGCGGTTTCAGTCTGCGAGAATGAATTTGCTGCAATAAATAAATTAAAAAATAATATTACAATCAGGTTGTATAAGTTTCTATTCAAAATATATTCCTTTCAACGTATGATCTAGAATCGATTATTATGGTTATCTATTATTTACCTTAAATCTTCCTGATAAATAATTCACCGGCAGCTATAAAAGAAATAAATTTTTTAATAGCTGCCGGTATGTATGAAAATAAGTTTGTAATTAAGTTTAGTTTTTATTTGAGGTATAATAATTTCTTTATTGCAGTAAAGCTGCCTGCCTGCAGTCTATAAAAATATACACCGGTTGCAAGCTGTATATTTTCTGCAGAAAGCTGAACGCTGTAGCTGCCTGCTGCTTTATTCTCGTTTACAAGAGTAGAAACTTCTTTTCCAAGAATATCATATACTTTTAAAGTAACATGTTCTGCATTTGGAATTGAATATTGAATTATAGTAGTTGGATTAAATGGATTAGGATAATTCTGGTCTAATTCAAAAACTGCCGGTTTCATGTATGAAACTTCTACAATATTTGAATATTTAAAGCTGCCGTTATTATCAATCTGTTTTAATCTGTAATCAATAGTTCCATTTACAGGATTATTATCAATAAAATTATAATTAATTATTGAAGTACTATTACCCTGTCCTCTAACAAATCCAATGTTTTCCCAAACTGACTGATTACTTAATTTTCTATCAACTTCAAATCCGCTGTTATTTAATTCAGTAGCCGTATTCCAATTGAGTTCAACTTTGTTACTTAAGGTTGATGCTGTAAATGTTGTTAGTTCTACCGGTAACACAACTACATTGCCATTCTGCCATGAAAGGAACGGATAACCGTTATTTATAACTTTATGAGCAATATCAATGTCCCAAATATTAACATTTGCCGTATCATCGTTAGGATTAGTTACAAAATCCCATGCAGAAGTTAATCCGACTGTGTTAGTATCAGTATAAGTTGACAGTGTTTTCATTTCAGCAGTACTTTTACCTGTGCCGTCGGAGCTAGAGTCTTTACCAGATGTAGTTGTATCCCAGAAGCAGTTGGTTGTTACTGAAGAAAGCAAAGTATCTCCGATAAATCCGCGTGCTGTAGCGGCTCCGCCCACATGTCCTATGCTATAGCTATTATCGATAAACGATTTATAATCTAAACCTACAAATCCGCCTACATGAGTTCCGGTTCCATAGACTGTGTCGGTGCTATAGGAATTATGGATATAAGATGTATTTGCATTAGCTCCCGCAAGCCCAGCAGTATATCCTATACCGGCAACTCCTCCAGTGCTATAACAATTTTCTATTGTACCACCGCCAGTATTATCCCCCACAAGCCCGCCACAATAGCTAGAGTTAGTGGTGCTGGTTGCTTTTACAATTACACTATCATAACAATCGCTTACTATTACATTATCAGCAAAACCTGCTAATCCTCCGACATAAGTATTACCGGTAACTTTTCCAGTGACATAACAGTTAGTTATTGCTGATGTGGTTACATCCCATCCAATAAGGCCGCCGGTAAAATCCTTTCCGGTAACATTTACATTTACTAATCCAAGATTTTTTAGCACAGTATTTGGTGAGGAGGATATATAACCAAACATTCCAATATAAGTAGTAGTACTCCGTGAAATAGTAATACCTGTTATGGTAAATCCGCCTCCATCATATACACCGGAAAACGGTGTGAGGGCGTTGGGGCCTATAGGTGCAAAACCGCTTCCGGAATTCCAGGTGGAACTTGAAGAAGCATCAATATTAGCAGTTTGTTTAAAATAACTTCCCCATGCAGCTTTATTTGCAGGGTCTTGAAGCCAGGCAAGATTATCCACTGATGAAATAAGATAAGGGTCTGCAGATGTACCGGTGCCGGTAGGGGCTGTTTCTGTTTGCGGAAATATTACTGAAGCAATTAAAAGCACTATGAATATAACTGAGCCGAAAGTAAAATAATTCCTTTTCATGGTTGTTTCCTTTAAAATTTATTCTAATTCTTTATTGATTATAAGGAAAGATTAATTTTTCAAATCTAATTTTGCTGTTGGATCCTTTTATGAATTTGTTAGGATGGTATAAATCGAAATAAAATCTCTCAAGTCATTACAAACTTAATTTCAACTTTTTATTAGCTTATTAAATATATTCATTGAAAATTATTCTAATTTGCCTCTACCTTTATTCCAGGATAGAGGCAAATAGAAGCATGAAATGAAATTGATACATAAACTAAGGAAGGCGTTCATTACATGTATTTTGAAGATATTTTATTTAAGCAGCATCATCTTTTTAACCTGCATAAAGCTGCCTGCTTTAATTGTATAGAAGTATACACCGGATGATAATCTGCTGGCGTCAAAACTCACACTGTAATTTCCTGCGCTCTGCATCTTATTAACCAATGTAGAAACTTCCTGTCCGAGGACATTATAAACCTTCAGGGCAACATTACTTTCTCTTGGAATTGAGTATGAAATTATTGTTGAGGGGTTAAAAGGATTCGGATAGTTTTGATTCAAACCATAACCGGTTGGAAGATTACTTTTGGCAGTCTCAACACCGGTTACTCCATTTAGCCATGCTTGATGCTGTGATGGGTACCAGTTCAAATCACCTAATGCGTATCCATCTGTACCCGCATGCTGCAAACTAGTATTTGTATATACTAGATTTTCCGGAATCGGCTGAGTAGGAGGGAATGCTGATCCTGAAGGTACATAGGACCATAGGTAGAATCCTAATCCGCCTGTTTTGCTCAAATACACATATTGAAGCAAGCTATCAGACTGTGCTGTAAATGCTGATGAGAATCCCGGATCAACGTTTAAGTTACCGCTTGTTTCGAAGTGTGGATGCCACTTGTCAAGCTTTGTTATATTAATTACAAAGGTTGTATCCGATCTTTGAATTGTATTTGTGGAAGCAAATGAAGTATCATAAGCATATATAAAACCGGTATCAGTTTTGACCAAATTATTGTTTACTGATATAAGTGTATCAGCCTGGAATACCGTATCCTGAAACATTCCTGTTACAGTGCTGTCAAACCATGTAGGCCCTTGAAGAGAATATTGCTGCCAAAAAGACTGCATTGATTGAGGCCAGAAGTAGTCGTTATTGTCTATTTTTAGATGACGTTGAGCTTCAGTAATATTGTATTTTGCCCCTATTGTTCCTAGTGTAGACATGCTCATGATCGGCAGCCCGCCTTCAACATTCACACCGTAGAATATGTTATTAGAGAATATTCCATTCGTTATAGCTGATAAAAACATTACCTGCCCGCCTTCGAGGAAAATAGTATTATGCTCAAAATCAGTGTAATTATTATAATCAGTAAGAGCATAAGCATATCCTTCATCGCAGAACATAGTATTATTTAACATAACTACAGTATCGCATGGAGCTTTATAATTGAAAAATGAATCTCCCCAATAATAGGATACATAATCCTGTATATTACGGAATAAATTGTCTGTGAGCCAAAAGCTGTTCCACAAACCTTGATCCCAAAGAGCTGCCTCAGTCCAACCATCAAATATGCAGCTATCTATTTTAACATCCATACTATCACCTGCAATTACTATTGCTCTGCCAGTAGATGGAGGGACATCATCAGGTGCAATACCAAATATATAAAGATGTTTTAAACTAAGATTGCCTGATTGAAGATTTATAAAATGATTTGGTCTTGAATTATCTGGATTAATTGCTGGTACTAATACCGGCAGGGCACCTGTTCCACTTGCAGCTACTAGATTAAGATTAAAATTGACATCCATTTGATTAGTAAAGAAATATAAAGAATCTCTATATAATGTATATATTGCATTTGGATGCGCTCTTGCTCCGGTAGAAGTGGTGTCTCCCATTATAAAATCATTTATATTGCCAATAGGTGAAGCAGGGACAATGATAGTTGCTTCTGTCTGAGCAGCAACCTTAAATGGTACTATGAAAAATAAGGTAATAGTGATAATTACTATTGCCGTAAACAGCGGTTTCATATTAATCGTCCTTTCTTTTTTATAAATTATAAA
>Ga0075269_10000066_pt1 | contig 17879 bp, 13 predicted proteins | sample SF_Rice_5C_0N_10_FD_69773 | JGI IMG/M metagenome (GOLD analysis project Ga0075269, IMG submission 69773) | Rice paddy soil microbial communities from Twitchell Island, California, USA - SF_Rice_5C_0N_105 | ecosystem: Environmental > Terrestrial > Soil > Paddy field/soil | place: USA: Twitchell... | reverse complement strand
CCGGCATAGGCAGTTAACCAAACCAAAAATATTTTATGAGAACAATTATGAACCCTAAACCCCTAGAAGCAAAAAGGCGCTTTATAAACAGTAAAACCATTATCGGCGCTAAACCCACAGCCCAGAACAAACGGCTTAGTTAGAACTGCATCGCAGAATGCGAATACAACGTCCGCTTGTAGAGTCGAGAATGATGCATAAACCTTTTAGATTCCACCATAGTCGGTATCAGGGTTTCCCTTTTGTGCATTAATAGGTGTATATCAATTCCAATATGTTTCATTCCATCTCGTCAACCGTATATTAAGTTTTCCTTCATACGGCTTACTTACTGATTTGCAGAGCTTCAGCATATGCGTCGCTGTTTATGTTGCCTGCTTTTCTTCCGCCCGAATGACAAATTTGACGAATTGGATTTTCCCAAGCTCACACTTGGAAACACCAACTGGACTATAGACACTTCAAGGCACACGATTGGCGGGTTAGGTTGCGCCCTTTATTTAATTACGAACAATCCAATTGTACACCGGGTCAATCCCGTCTTTAATGCTTTTATAAGTCTTGTATATGGTAATATCCGGATAAAGAGTTTCTTCATTATCGCGTGATCTATCTGGACGATGAAAAAGCTTACTACTGATTCCACAAATTGCTTTAGTATTAGGAAGTTTTAAAAATAAAACCTCACCAAAATGTGAAGGTCTTTCAGATACAGGTTCTCCGATAACTTTGAATAAATGATTATCTTTTACAATTGTTGCAAGCTGAACGGCAGCACTGAAAGTCCATTCAGAAGTTATAAAATATACTTCTCCGTGAAATCTACTTTTTATTTTTTCTGTACCTAAAGTATTTTTTGTATAACGAATACCATCATATGAATTACTATCAACAGCAATGTTATTCTTTATATCTAAAGTTTTCATCTGTAGCTTATAAAGTTCGGAATCATTTATCTCACTTGAATAACTTTTATACTTATCAACGCCTAATGCATATAAAAGAATATCACCAAGCGACATACTCCCGCCTGCATCCCACCTTAAATCAACTATTATCTTTTTAATCTTATTTTTTTTAATATCAGCAATACAGTCATTCATGAAATCTTCAAAATATATTTTAGAAAAACCGGCACTGCCTCCGAAGAATCTGATGGTTTTTTTTATCCATCGAAGCCATAAGGGCTGTAAATTTAAATACATTTCCCCTATCCTTTTATCTTTCATCTCGTTGAATTGTATATAGCAAATACTATCTTCATTTACTATTTTATATGAAAATGGCTCTGATTTTTTTTCAGTAATTGGATGTTTTTCCCATATTTCAGATTTCCACTCGCCTTCAAAATTTGGTTGTGCTTCAAATTCTTTTCCATCGAAGGTAGATATCATTATTCTTTCAGTGTCTGCACTAATTATTCCAATACTTTTCAAGAATTCTGTTGAATTTATACTAAGCATAATAATTCTCTGGAGACTAACATAATTTTCAGTCGAATATATATCAGAAGTTATCTTCTCAATATCTTTAACGCTTATATTGTTTATGCTTTTTATTTTCTCACCGCATAAAGAAAATGGTAATTGATCGGATACAGCCATTATTACAAGAGTATCGACAAGATATTTGCATCTAAACGGATAAGTATAATTCTTTCCAATTGAACTCTCTATCTTCACATTTGTATGACCATCTTTAATTCTATTCGTGAATTTGTTAGCTATGTATCCAAATTCTTTTTCATCTTTACATGATGCTAAGTCCTTTAAGAACTTTTCTTTTTCTTTTTTAAATTCACTTTTAGGGAAATTTAAAAAAACATTTGCATGAAATTTTTCCAAGCCCTCACACAAATAAAGAAAGTCCTGCTGATATATATTCGAATTTTTATATATCTCAGTTGATTGAATTGGAAGCTTTGGTGTAAATCCATCGAACTGAGCATACAAATTTTGTAGAAAAAAGAAAAATAAAAATAATTTTATGAGTTTCATTTTACCTCCCATAAGTATTAATTGAGAAGAACATACCACATTCAATTTGGCATATTAGCACGATTTGAATTCCTGCTAGTACTCCAATTAGATTTTAGTATAATCTTCATAACTTATTTAATTCTCTTCAATTATATTCGCTTCCTTATCAGTCTATGCTTTAGAGATTAAGCAGAATCGTTATTTTCCGTCATGGTATTAACTACTGTAAAGCCGGAAGGGCTGACAGCCCGAAAATCAACAAGTAGCCCAACTAAGTCACTTTACGCCTGCCCATCAAAATAAAATGAAGAAGGGGCTTAGTCCAACTCTGGATTATTCATCGGCTTCGCTCGCCATGAATCCTTATAACGTTATATTGCGTCTCAACATATTTATAATGAACCAATCTTTATTCGTAACATTACCCCATTAAAATTCTTTTCTTTATTTAGATTTGCAAAAAATAAAAAACCAGCTCCAACATAATCTGAGAATTCGAACATCGCTTCTGCCTCAATAGGAATTCCAATTGTTGAAATATTTATTTTTTCATAATAATGATCTTGGATGTTTTGCCCACGATTAATCCCACTAACATAACTAATGCCGGCTGATACACTTAATAGAAGAATATCTTTTCTAAAACTTCTCCCATAAAGTAATCCAAATTCTTTAAGCCAAATTGAAGGCTTTTCAAAATTTGTATTATCAACACCAAATTGGAACTCTTCACTATTGGCATATTTAATAGTTATTATATTTTGATTTATTGTATAGGATATATTTCCACAAATTGTGGGACCAAAGTAATTACCACCTATGCCTAATCCAATCCAGTAATTGCTTTTATCCTCATTTGTTGAATCATACTTTAATTCTAAGCTATACAATTTTTGATAACAAAACAAAATCAATAAGAATAAAAAGAATCTTTTCATAATTACGAACCCCACTATATCAATGATTTATCAGCAATATAACGTTAAGTATTTTATCCGATTTATCTGCCACGGCAGAAGTTGAGGCAAAAAATATATAGCTCTTTCAATGCATAACATATGTTAAACATAAATTGAGTTATATCTATTATACCCTCTATTTTAGATAAATTATTATTTTCTCTTTAGAACGTTTACCGGAAATTCCTTAATGCAAGCTCGCCCAATTTATCCCTTATCAAATAGCATAATTATATAGTCTATCTTTTCCCGGTTGTAACTTAAGGAATTAATTCTTCTATGTAAATAAAAAATATTCTGGCCGATATGCTGCTTGTTGCGAATCTTTTTGTTTACTGTTGATATTTTCATCAATCCCGGGCTTAGTTTTGGTTTTGATCTATTATAATAATTATGAAACATGAAGCAATTATTAGGCAATTATCCCGGTCAAATAGGCATCTAAATCCGACCTTAATGGCATGTTAATGGCATCCTAATAGCTTGTTAATGGCATGCTAACGGCTTAAAATTGGGTAAAAGATGCCATTAGGATGCCGTTTACATGCCGTTAGCATGCCGTTTACTTCGGTGTTAGGGCTTATTTATATAAGAGATGGGTAAATATTTGGAAAGAAGCCCCTTAATTAGCCACAAATTGTCGTTAGAATATAAACTCATTGATAAATAAACCAGGCAGAATTCTCGTGAGTTGACAATAGACCCCTAATACACTCCCGTATATTAAAACTTTCTATCCCCAAATTTTATTCAGCTATTTTATTCTGTTCTTTGGTTGGCTAAACTTTCACCAGCGCTGATGTACGCTAGATTTTAAATACATATCATAGATTTGTTTAACTGCATGCATTGCTTCATCAGAAAGAGGCGGCAAATCCGCTGCGCTGATATTTTGCTCCGCTTGAAATATATTTTTAGCCCCGGGTATTGCACATGTAACGGCATCGAACATTAATATCCAGTTTAATGCAAACTGAATAAGGTTCATACCTTTGGGGCATATCTTTTTTAGTTCATCAACTGCTCTCAGTCCGAGATTATAATCAACGCCTGAGAAAGTTTCACCATAATCGAATGCTTCTCCGTGCCGGTTAAAATTCCTATGGTCATCAGATTCGAATTTTGTATTAGGTTCCATTTTCCCTGTCAACATTCCTGAGGCTAAAGGCACTCGTGCTATGATTCCTACTTTATATTTCTTTGCAAGTTCAAAAAATAATTCCGAAGGACGAAGACGGAACATGTTAAAGATAATCTGCACACTCTGTACGTTAGGGAATTCAATTGCTTTAATTGCTTCCTCGACTTTTTCAACGCTGACACCGTAATACCTAATCTTCCCTTCTCTAGCAAGGTCATCGAGGGCGGCAAATACTTCAGGCATGTAATATACTTGAGCCGGCGGACAATGAAGCTGGAGTAAGTCTACAGTATCCAGCTCAAGATTTTGCAAGCTGCGTTCTACAAATAAAGTAAGATTCTTCTTATTATAGCCTTCTGCTGTGTGGGGATTCAGCCGCCTGCCTGCTTTAGTAGCAACATAAATCCTTTCACTTCTTTGTTTTATTAGTTCTGCGACAATTCTTTCGCTATGGCCATCGCCGTATACATCAGCAGTATCTATGAAATTAACACCAAGATCAATAGCTTTATTTAAAGCAGCGAGTGAATCTACATCCTTTACGGTGCCCCAGGTTCCGCCGATAGCCCATGCGCCGAAGCTGATTGCGGATACTTTCATATCTGTGCTGCCAAGTATATTGTATTTCATAAATTTATTCCATATTAAATCATTAAAGAATTAGGTTAGATTTTTTATCTCTTACAAATTTAATAACTCATAATGCTTGAGTAAATAAAAATATAAAGAATAATTATTTTCATTTTTAGCATGCTTATTTGTTGACTATTTGATCAATTATTCATATTATTGAAACGGTTCAATTTTTCTTTGAACTAATAATAATAGTCTGCCTTTTTAACATAAGCCGAAAGATATTTATTCTCTGCGGAACACGCTGTAATGCAATCTTTTTTCTTTTAATTATTTATTTAAGGATTTAAATATTATGGGAATTTCACTATCAATTTTTAGTGTAGAAAATAAAGTAGTACTTCTAACCGGCGGAGGCGGAGTACTTGCCGGCGAAATAGCAAAAGGTTTCTTGAATGCCGGAGCTAAAGTGGTACTGCTAGACATAAATGAAGAGTACTTAAAGAAAAGGATAGATGAATTAAAAACGATTGATAAAGATGTTGCGGGGCTTAAATGCAATGTACTCGATAAAGAAAGCTTAGAATCAGTTAAAGCAGATATTCTTAAAAGTTACAGGAGAATTGATGTTCTTATCAATGCCGCAGGCGGTAATATGCCGGGAGCTACTATCGGCATTGATAATAATATATTCGATCTTGAGTTTGAGCAGTTCAAGAAAGTAACAGATTTGAATTTAAATGGAACAGTCCTGCCCACATTAATTTTCGGAAGAGCAATGGCTGATCAGAAAAGCGGATCGATAATAAATATTTCTTCAATGGCAGTTTCAAGAGCAATTACAAGGGTAGTCGGTTACTCTGCCGCAAAAGCTGCAATTGATAACTTTACGCGCTGGATGGCTGTTGAGCTTGCATCTAAATTCGGAAGCGGTATAAGAGTAAATGCAATTGCTCCGGGTTTCTTATTGACCAATCAGAATAGGACTCTCTTAACTAATCCGGACGGTTCATTAACAGAACGAGGTAAATCGATAATCGCATTAACACCTTTTAAACGGTTCGGAGATCCTGAAGAGCTTGTGGGGACAGTAATATTCCTTGCAAGTGAAGCATCGAAATTTGTTACCGCAACGGTAATCCCGATAGACGGAGGGTTCAGTGCTTTCAGCGGAGTTTAAATTATTTGGATATTGACCTAGAGTATTAAACAGAATTCTTAATCTTTGTATATTATAATCTAAATAATCTCATTTTTTGAATTTATAATTGAACTGAAAAGAGTAAACAATGGCATTTGAGCAGACATGGAGATGGTTCGGGCCTAACGATCCTATTTCATTAAAAGAAATAAAACAAACCGGCGCGACAGGTATAGTGACAGCTTTACATCAAATCCCATCAGGAGAAATATGGACAGTCGATGAGATTATAAAAAGAAAAGATGTTATTGAATCGGAAGGACTTGTTTGGTCAGTAGTAGAAAGCGTGCCGGTGCATGAGAACATTAAGAAGCGAAAAAATAATTACAAAAAGTTAATTGATAATTATAATCAGACTATAAGGAATTTAGGCCGGTGCGGAATTGATACTGTATGTTATAATTTTATGCCTGTGCTCGACTGGTCCCGGACTGATCTTCAAGTTCAATTCAAAGACGGCTCAATTACGACTAGATTTGAAACAAGCGTTTTTGCTGCTTTTGATATTTTTATATTGAAAAGGCCGAATGCAGAAGAAAATTATAACGAATACGAGTTGAGAAAGGCAAAGAGCTATTACGATGGTTTAGATGATAAAAAAAAGAAGAGATTAATTGATACAATTCTATTAGGACTTCCCGGTTCCTTTGAATCATATTCTCTCGATGAGTTTAAGGCAGTTTTAGCTGAATATAAAGAAATCGGAGATAAGGAATTACGCGATAACCTTTCTTCATTTATAAAAGAGATTATACCTGCAGCAGAAGAAGCAGGTGTTTATATGGCAATTCATCCGGATGATCCGCCCTTTTCTTTGCTTGGACTGCCGCGAGTTGTCAGTAATAAAAATGATTTGAAATATTTACTGGACGCACGTAATTCTAATAATAATGGATTAACGCTTTGTACAGGTTCATTAGGTTCAGGTGCACATAACGACCTTGTTGATATAGCAAATAGTTTCGCTGATAGGGTTAATTTTGTTCATCTGAGAAATGTTAAAAAGTTTAATGGCAACGACTTTTTTGAAGATAATCATCTTGAAGGAGATGTAGACATCTATAGTGTTATGAAAACATTATTGGTTGAGCAAAATAACCGCATTAAAAAAGGGAGAAAAGACTCGCGTTTTCCGATGCGCCCTGATCATGGACATTTGATGCTTACTGACCAGAATAGAGAAAAGATTTATCCGGGTTACTCTCTATTCGGAAGAATGAGAGGACTTGCAGAACTACGTGGGCTGGAGCTGGGAATTAGGCGAACTCTGTCAATATAACTTAGAATTTAATTACGGTAATTTTCTACCCTACCATTTGGGCTTCGCCTGTGAATAAATGCATTTAACTTCCTACTCTGTTATTTATTATCATTTATAAATATAACATTTGCCCTTCTATACAGAAGCTGAGAGATCCGCTAAATCCAATATACTAAAATTTAATGTTCCCGGACTAATAATTTATTTTTGATTTATGCTATCTCAAATTCCTTAATTTTAGGGACAAGTAAATTGAAAATTAAAAGAGCAATTAAATATATTATTCCGGCAAGGATGAATAAGCTTAAATAGCTGCCTGTGAATTGAAGAATAAATCCGGTTGCGGTAGCAATCAGCATACCTCCTATGGCGCCTGCCATTCCTCCTAACCCGACTACCGATCCGATAGCTTTCTTTGGGAACATATCAGATACCGTTGTAAATAAATTTGCAGACCAGCTTTGATGAGATGCAGCTGCTAATCCTATTAAAAACACTGCCCACCATTCAGGGACAGTTGATGCGAAAACTATAGGTACAATTAACAATGCGCTAATAAGCATTACAGCTTTCCTGCCTTTATTTATGCTCCACCCCTTTTTAATAAAGGCTCCTGAGAGCCATCCGCCGCCTATACTTCCGATACTGGTCATTGTATATATTACAATCAATGGTAAGCCGAGATTTGCTAAATCAAGGTGATATCTTTCATTTAAGAATTTTGGAAGCCAATAAAGGTAAAACCACCAGATAGGATCGGTTAAAAATTTACCGACAATAAATGCCCAGGTCTGGCGGTATTTAAGTAATCTTAGCCATGGGATTTTCTCTGTCTCTACCTCAACAGGGTCGCTTTGAATATAAGCAATCTCCTCTTTAGAAACTTTTTTATGTCTTTCAGGGATTTCATAAAGCCATACCCATAAAACAAGCCAGATAAATCCAAGAAGGCCTGTAAATATAAAAGCTTCACGCCAGCTCCATGTTAAAGTAATCCATGGTACAACCAGCGGTGCAACAACAGCACCGATATTCGCACCGGAGTTGAATAAGCCTGTTGCATAAGCTCTTTCCTTTTTAGGAAACCACTCAGCCGTAGCTTTAATAGCTGCTGGGAAATTACCTGATTCACCTAATCCCAAGGCAAAACGTGCAATACCGAATCCGAATACTGTTTTAACTAAAGCATGCCCCATTGCCGCGATGCTCCATAAAATGATCGATATTGTATAGCCAATCTTAGTACCGACTTTATCTATAAATCTTCCGACAAACAGCAGGCCTATCGCATATGCAGCAGTAAATGCAGTTACTATATACCCGTAATCAATTTCATTCCACCCAATATCCTTTTGAAGTACAGGGGCTAATATCCCAAACACCTGGCGGTCAATATAATTAATAGTAGTTGCGAAAAACAATAATGCACAAACCGTCCAGCGATATGACCCGGCTTTAGCAGCAGCATTGGTATTAAAATTAGTTTCAGACCTTCCGGTATTCGGTTTGCTGTCGTTCATTTTTTTTCCTATTTATTATAAAATATTTATTTTAATTGATTCTATATTTTTGTCCGGCATGCATGAATGCAATTATATTCTCTATTGGTATATCCTGCGGTAAGTCGCAGCCTGTGCTTAGAATAAAGTTTGGATAGTGCTCCATTTTATTAAGCAGGCATGATACTTCAATTTCCACTTCATCAGGATGGCCATATAATATAGTCCCGGTAGGATTTATATTTCCCATAATAATTAAATCGCTTGAAATTTTATCTGCTGCAGCATTTAAATCGACTCCTGAATCGGGTGAGTCTAGACTTAAAGCATCCACTCCACTCTCTGCCATCTTTTCAATTAAATGCATTGAGTTACCGCAAATATGATATACTAAAGAAGTTTCGGAATTACGGCAATCATTGACTATTGATTTAACAAAGCATCCTGAGAATTGCTCAAATTGAATTGGGCCAAGCATAACAGCGCTGGGCTCGAGTATACAAATAATTTGGGCACCGTTTGAAATCAATAGCCTTACGTAATCAAGAATTTTACTAGTTGTAAACCTGCATAATTTCATTAATTCATCGCACTTCTCGATGGTATCCCTTGCGGCCTCGTCGGCTCCTAAAAGAAGAGCAGCAAGCGTGTAAGGGCCTGTTACATAAGCCCCTCTCAGAATCGAAGGCTGAAGGCCATGGTTTAATAATTTAATTGTCTCCACATATCCGAGAAGTCTTGTGTCATATAAAATATTTACCTGTTCGGCTGCAGCGAGATCTTCCGGCTTAAATTCTTCCCTGATTACGGTAGCAGATTCTCCTTTAGGAAATATTGTATATCTTCCCAGAGCATTAGCTTCTACAGAAAGATCCATCAATGGGAAAATTGCATCAGGGTTAAAAGTCTCTGCAATAGCTTTTAATACTTTATAGTGTTCGCCGAAATTCTGTTGAGCAAGCTTTACGGTGCATCCGGTTAAATTAAGTCCGGGAAAACCAACAAGCGGAATAACCAGCCGTCTTTTTTCTTTTTTAGCTTGATTAAGAAATTTATGTATTAATTTCTTTTTCAATGAGCTTTACTTATTTTAAGATACATTTATATTTTTGAAGTTAAATACTCATCCAACACCAATGAAGTATCAGAATTATTGGATTTATAATTTAATGAATAGTTATTTTTCATTTAAAAGAGAATTAACTGCATTTACCAAATAAATATAACTTGATCCTACACTTACTACATATTCGTTCTCACCCCATAAAAACGGCCAGTCTTCTTTATTTTCCGGAAAGTCAGGTTTAAGAATAAGAACACCCGGTACTATTCCGCCTGCAATGAATGTAAAGTCGGCACGATTATTCCCATATGCAATTTTTTTTGAATGAGTTCCCACCCCTGAAACAAAAGATATATTAGATCCCGGATGGCAGCCATAGATATAATTCAATCCATTAAATATATATTCTTTATCGATTAAATTCGGGAATGCTTTGTGCATTATATAATTATTCATTGCAAAATTAATTATCAATCCGTCCCCTGCCCATCCTCCTTCACTAATAGGAACACCGTAAGGATTTTGTTTGTATAACCGGCTAATTATCTCAGCGTAATTTTTAACCATACCTTCTATTTTTTCAGAATATGATTTATCCATATACGGGATAGCCTGAACAGCAGGCATTGCATCAAACATAAATCTTTGTTTAATTACCGGAAGAAGCTCATTTATTCTTTCGGCAAATTTTATATCTTTTGTGGTAATTAAAAGCTCTACGGCGGCTTTTAATTCTTCATCTTCAACATTCCCTCCGGTAGTATTTCCGTGTTTAAATAAAACGGGCGGATGGCTGTGTTCTTGATTCCAGACTTTCTTGGCAGTAGAAATACACTCAACAGCCAGCGAATCATCATATCCGCGTAAGGCACGACCGGCAGCCGCTAAAGCAGCTATTGAGCCATAATCCAGAGGTGTCGAATTACTAGTAAATGCCCACCTGTCATCGAAGGTTCCGCTGGTAAAGCCGTCTTTTTGTAAACTGTCCAATTTAGGATTGTAAACTAGATTATCAGTATTCGATGCAGCATCGCCTAAAAGCCGGTATTGATAAAGATGTGATTCAATTATTCCGTCGATAGCATGCCCCACTGATTTATATTGAGCAAGGAGCTGAAGAGTGCCGTGTTCAATCTGCTGAATTATATCCGGAATTCCATCGGGTTTATGGATCTCAACATAATGAGTTTTTTCATCAACAGTTGTTTCATCTCTTAACGGATGAAATTCTTCCCAAGTATTAACAAGATTTAAAACAACATAATATTGAGTTTGAGTCCTGATATCGTAATCCCCGGCATCAAACCAGCCTCCGACATTTAAGCCGGGGATATGCTGAAGAGGTTTATACGGAGAATCTGTTGTGGGCCCCTGGGCGTAAAGATCAAAGTGGACGTGATTAACAGGTGCTTGCAATGCATCATCCATATGAGCTGCCCCATGCCAGATACGGTAAGCTTCTCTGACAAACATATGATCCATTTGAACTGGGAAATAAATGTCAAGGGTCGGCTCCCATGCATTAAGATAGACATCCTTTGCAATACGAAATGGTTTGGTTCGTATTGTGTCGTATTGAATAATATATACTCCTTCATTTTTCACTGAAGAAAAATCAAAAGTAGAATAGTTATACCTTAAGTAACTCCCCCAGGATTTTAATTTGCCTTTAAGTTTTGGGACTAACGTTCCATCAGCATTAACCTTTATAAGCCAGGCCGAATTTAGAGGATGATCATTCTTGTCGAATTCAATTACCGCTGTTTTATTCTGGCCAGGAATATATCCTACTTGCGAATATTCAATTACCGGCTGGCGGACCCAATTAGTAATAGTATTAGCAGTTAAAAACCATTTTACTATTTCACCTTCCTTATTTGACGGAATTAAACTCCGAACAACAAACCAGCCATTCTGCGCAAGATTGCGTCCGTCATATAAAGAAAGATAGCCGTCTTTGTCTTCAATAGTAACACGGCGGTAAGGGTCTTCAGGTGCAAGAACTAAATTAGTACCTGAGGCAATAGACTTAGATTCTAATGTTCCCCGGCTTGACTTTTCCATATCCCCATATGGGTATAGAGGGAATAAGCCGCTATTAGAATCCATTATAAAAGTTTTCTCAAAATAAGCAGAAGGCAAAAATTCAAGATTTAATCCTGCCCTCCCTTCCAGTAATTTGGGAAGAGGCTTTTTAAGCACGACACTTATTAAAACTCCATCGCCTTTTGCTTTTACTTTAATTGAGTATTCAAAATTAAATTCCGGGTAAGAGAGGTCAGCTTCGATGCTGTTATCTTCATAATTAATTTTTCTGTCAATAAAATGAGGGATAGGATCCCATTGCCCAGGAGTAGGGCTTAATCTAACATCTCCGTTTGTTGCAGTACGAACGCTATGATGTATAATCTCTACTCCGCTGATTTTGGAATCGCTGAAGTTATCATCGTACCGGTTGTTGAACACTAATATATTTAATCCACGGTTTTCAAAATATTCGAGTTTATTGATTCTTAAATTATTATGAATGTCCTGTGCTAAGGTAAGCGAAATTAATCCTAAACATATCAATATAATAGATCTTAATTTCATCATTATATATTTAATTTGAATCAAGTAGCACTTTAACTATTATTTCCTGCTTGTATGAAAGCATTAATATTTTCATTACTTACACCGGGCGGCATACCGCCGCCGCAGGACAATAATATTCTAGATTTATCCGCTAGAGAGTTTATCAAGCCGTGGACAGCTTTTGAAACTTGCTCAGGGTTTCCGTTTGCAAGAACATCACGCGGCGGAATGTTTCCAAGCAAGGTGACTTTATTCTGAGTCAATATCTTTAATTCATTCAAAGGAACATCAAAGCCCATGTTAAACAAATTCACTCCCATTTCCGGAAGAAAAGGTGCGGATACTCTGCACGGAGCATCATTGTGAAGGAACTTAACTGAAACATCTTCATTGAACAGTTCTTTAAAATAAGGAAGCCCGAATATCCTGAACTCAGATTCACCCATAAATCCGATTATATCGTCAAGTAAAAATATTCCATCGATTGAAGGGAAAGTCTCCATCTGCAAGTGAAGCCATTCCTTCAAGAAAGCAGTTATAGTATTAAGCAAAGTCTTTATTTTATCCGGCTGCATCATCATAGTAGTAAGGAATTCTGTAGAACCCATTAAATAACTTGCAATATTCAAAGGGCCGCGAGCTACAGCGAATCGAATCTTATGTCCTGAGGCTTCAATTTGCGGCTGCGCCAGCTTTAATCGGTTAAGCATAAAAGGCAAGAGGCCGTCATTCTTAGGCTCAGGCTGAATAATGTTATCTATATCATCAGCAGAATGAATGACTTTATGCGCAAATGGAAATTCATTTGGAGGAAAAGTACAGCGTGCACCAAAAGCAGAAGGCTCTGTGCACATCCCGAATTCAGACCAGAAGCCGGGCAAAAATATAATATCAGGGAAATCATTTATTACTTTTAAATTAGCTTTTAGCCAGAGTTGGTCATTAGAAAAATAATCTATAATTTTTATTCCATACCAGTTCGGAAGCCACGGGCTATCAATAATAAATCCTGCCGGAAGAGGCCGAATAATTTCGCCGCTTATTACTTTCAAAATAGTTTCCCACTGTTTGTCAGTCATAACTCTAATCCTTAATAATTTGATTAAATGTTAGTTTGGTATGCCTTCTTTTATTGATCGCTAAATAATAAGGGCGGTAAGCGCAGTCCTTAACTTTGCATTTGTCGCAGATGTACTTCATCCGTCTAACGTCTTTGCCGACGCCTATGATCCCGCTGATAGATTTTATAGGGTACATCAATGCTGAATCAGTTAAAGATATGCCGCAGAAATTCTTAGGCAGAAGGGAGAAAAGAATATGCTGATCCGAAACAGGCCAGTTGCAATACCCCGGACTGTACCTATTAGTTATCTTCAAGCCTTCATCGAGCATTGCCTTGCCGATTTCATTATGCAGAAAGTCTACCGCACTTTCGACAGCAGCCGAAGCAACCGTATCTACAATATAACCGAGCATCGTGTTGCCTTGATTAAATAACTCTTTAGACCATTGTTCCATTGCATTGCCAATCGTACCGACAAACACAGCAGCTTTCTCAGACTTCTTTATCTGGCTTGTAATTATCTTATCAGTTTTGCAATAATTATTTTCTATAAAAAGTCCGTCCGGTTTTAATTTAGACATTTCAATGTCGACGATTTTATATCCGCCTTTAGGCAAGCAGGATGATGGAAGTTTTGCCAAAACTTCCTCGATCATCCCCATAAAATATTGCGGAGTTTTACCGGCAGAATATCCTAATGAAATTCCGATCTCATTTTTGTCTATAATTAATTTTTCAATAGGAATAAATACTTCAAAAGATCCCCGCTCAATTTCTTGTATTTGTACAGATAAGCTCATCATCTCTCTCTAATTGCACTAACAAGAGCTCTTATATGTTCCGGAGTTGTACCGCAGCAGCCGCCTATGATATTTGCGCCAGCTTCTATAAGTTTTGGTGTTATAGCTGCCATTTCTTGAGGGGTTTCCGGAAAGATTGTCTCGCCGTCAATATAATTTGGCTTTCCTGCATTAGCATGGACCAGGATTGGGATTGAAGGATCAATACATCTTATTTCGTGAACGATATCTATCATTTGCTCAAAGCCATTGCCGCAGTTTGAACCTATAATAGAAGCACCTGCATCTTTTAATGAATTCACAATTTCCCTAGGAGATACTCCCATCATCGTCCTATATTCATTGGAGATGGTTTTTTCAAATGTAAAAGTGCAGACAATCTCTAGCCCGGTCGATTCTTTAGCAGCGCGTATGGCAATACACGCTTCATCTAATGCGGACATAGTCTCAACACAAATTGCATCAGCGCCTCCCAGCTTCAGTGCTTTTGCTTGAATTGCAAATCCATCATAAAGCTCTTGTTCCGAAATCTGCTCCATCATCAAAAGAGCTCCGGTTGGACCAATTGAACCAAGGACAAAATGATCACTCCCGGCAGCTTCCCTTGAAATTTCTGCTGCTGCTTTATTTAATTCGAATACTCTATCTTTAAATCCATAATGTTCCAGCTTATAAGGGCTGCCGCCGAAACTGTTTGTAAGTATCATATCTGCTCCGGCATCTATATAACTCTTAGCAATTGAAAGTACCTCATTTCGGTTAGTTGCATTCCACAACTCAGGGCATTCTCCGGGTTGAAGCCCTAATTTGTGCAGGAATGTTCCCCATGCTCCGTCTGATACAAGTGTTCTGCCTTTTTTTAACTCATCTATTAAAGATCTCATTTTATATCCTCGCCTTCAAATTTACCTGAACAAAAAATGTATTTATCTAAGTTAGATAAATACAATAATGCAGTCATGCATAACTAAATTTTTGAATCTTCAAATAGTTATCCTCATTATTAGTTTCGGTGCACATTATTTAGAAATGCAACTGCGCCCTGAGGATCAGGTGCATAACCGTCTGCATGCATCTGTTCGGCAGCTTTATTACTTAAAGGGGCACCGCCTACAATAACAACAGTACCAGGGAATTGCGATTTAATTTCCTCAACTGTTTTTGTCATGTTTGCCATTGTAGTAGTAAGAAGAGCACTCAAGCCAACGATGCAGCCTGGGTTTGTTCTTACTGCTTCAACGAATTTAGATGTTTTAACATCAACACCTAAGTCGATTACCTCCCAGCCGTTTCCTTCAACTACCATAGAAACAAGGTTCTTTCCAATATCATGGAGGTCTCCGGCAACTGTTCCAACAACAAATTTTCCTTTTGCTCTAACAGTCCCTGATTTGAAAAAGGGCTTTAAATGTGCCATGACTGCATTCATTGATTTTGCTGCCATAAGCAGCTCAGGTACAAATACTTCATTTCTGCTGAATTTCTCTCCAATCCGTTGCATCCCTGAATTACAAGCTTGAAGGATTAAATCTGGGCCTATACCTTCGTTAAGAGCCTTTAGAGTTAATTCATCCGAGCCGTCTTGCCCTTGCATATCACCCGGATATGGTGAGGCTTTATTTATTTTGCCCCGTTCAATACAAATTCCGATCTGCTGAATTAGTTCATCATTCATGATGGTTCCTTACATAACTAGATATCCATTTGAGCGCCGGCCTTTCGCTCCCATCCTTTCTTACAAGATAAGCATCCGTTCTCCAAATTATCCCTTGAATGTATCCCCAGAAAGTTATTCCTTTTACAGCCGGGCAATTCCAAAAAATAGGGAACTGCTGTTTAATTACCTCCAATTGCTTTGAATCGTCGGCAATATTTACATCGTATTCTGAAATATAAATAGGCAGGTCGAGTTTTTCAATTTTTCTTAATCCTTTATGTATTGCGGAAGAATCTGTTTCTTCCATAAAATGCCCTTGAATCCCGATACCATCAATTAAATGTCTCGCCTTCAATAGTTTAACAATAAAAATAAGAGTATCGATAGGCCTTCTTCCATTCAGGATATTGTATTCATTTAATAGCAGCTTTGAATTAGGGAAATATTTTCTAGCTTGCTCATAAGACCAAATTACCCAATCCCATCCGGTTTTTCCCTTTCCGCCAATAGCTTTATAATAAGGAGGATAATGCATATCCTCTTTGGTTCTAACAGGCTCATTAACCACATCTACAAAAGAAGCTTTTGGATAACGCTTGCCGCAAAGTTTAATCCATTCAATAACTTTTTGCCGCTGTTGTGCCGGATTAAGACTATCAAACCATGAAGGCTGCTGTTTCCCCCAAACCAGATTATGGAACTTAAACGGTAAATTATGATCGATTGCGAAATTATAAATACTGTCGAGCATACTTAAATTATAAATGCCTTCTTTTTCTTCAGCAACTCCGAGCTTGCCGGCATTCTCAGGAGTAACTTGGTCCCAATATTTTAGAAAGTCCGATGGAATATAATTACCAATAACGTTTCCGATAAATTTCTTCTGTCCTTTAGTTATCTGGCTAAATGACTGAGTAGTTATAAAAGTTATCGGTAATAATAATATTAAAAAATTATTTAAGCTTAGTAAATGTATTTTGATTTTCATATATACTTTTCCTTTTATTAAATATTATTTATATATGGTATCGCCGCCTTTATATTGAAACCAATCGAAATAAGCAACATTCGAGCTTGGTTTACCAAGAGAAGTTGAATACAATGCAAACATACAACCTACGAATCCTCCGGCAATTTTAGTACTTAAAAATTCACCATCGACGTTATTTTTAAGTAAGAGCCAATGATTGCGGCTGAATGAATAATAAAATGAATAAGCCCCTCCTTTAGCTTCTATTTTAATATCTAATTCTTTTATGTTTTGATCCTTATTTAATTTCTGATACGCCAATAATTCCAGCTCATTCAAAGAAGCATCCATCCCTGATTTATATAGCTGAACAACTGGAATATTTCCTTCAATAGACTTACATAAGAAATAAAAGTGAGTTTCGTTTTGGAATATTAACAAACCTGCTTTTTCATTTTCAGCATTAGTGGAAAATTCAATAGCAGTACTTGCAGTGCAATATATATTTTGCTGGCGGTATGCCATAAAACTCGGATTCATTTCTCCGCTGCATGTTTCCGGCCTTAACTTCATTGCTAAGAAGCCTTTTTTCTCAGTAAGATTATACCACTTCTTTCGTAATGTTCTAAGAAACATCCAATTAATATCCAGCTTACTGGAATTGAAATCATCTTTATAAGTTAGGTTGCCGCTGTATTGTTTATCTACTTTTTCTTTTGGCGGCTTTAGAGGATTTGGATAATAATATTGAACTTCTTCCCTTCCAGGATTAATAATAGGCCATGATTTCCCGGAATCTTCAACCCATTTTACAGGAGCTAAGAATGTTTCCCTCCCGGTATTATAATAATCTTTTTCATACGGAGGATATGGCCTGCAACCTAAAAATACTGCCCGCCAATTCCCTTGCGGAGTTTCGACAAAATCAGCATGGCCGGTGCAGGTGATCGGGTTTTTTCTATCCGGATTCAAATTCCTTTGAGTTAGTATCGGATTTTTATCAAACGGAATATATGGCCCCCATACGTTTTTACTTCTAAATACAACCTCAGAATGATTTTCGGCTGTTCCTCCCTCGGCACAAAATAAATAATAAATATTATCCTTTTTAAATATGTGCGGGCCTTCAATCCAAATAG